>VOFE01000638.1_pt1 | contig 184000 bp, 189 predicted proteins | sample 5384071 | NCBI WGS metagenome assembly VOFE01 (sample SAMN12384724, study PRJNA508395) | human gut metagenome | isolation source: healthy gut D | host: Homo sapiens
ATGTAAAAGACACTAGTTCACCCTCTCCAATGGATTAAACTAGTGTCTTTACATTAGATAAATTCAGAGGAACCACTGTATCCAGTAGTTTTTCTGTATTTGTATTATAGCGATTTATTGAGGTTTGTGCAATAGAATTAAAGAGAGTAAGATAAGGTAGATGTGAAATCGTTTACAAAAAAAGTTTGACATTTAAAATAAATTGTGTTTTAATTCATTTGTAATCAATGAGAGTGACTCTTTTGAGGCTTGACCAATGATTGTGTAAATTACTACGTAGTGTACATATTGGGAGCAGAAAAGAGTTTTTTTTGTTTCCTGGAGAGGAGCAAGAAAGTGTTCGGATTTAAGAAAAAGATTAAATCAGTTGAATTAGTATCACCTGTTAATGGTAAAATGATTTGTTTAAAAGATGTTCCAGATAAAGTGTTTGCTTCAGAAATGATGGGACCTGGTGTTGCGTTTATTTCGAGTGATGGTAAAGTATATTCTCCTTGTGATGGAGAGTTAGTTACAGTATTTCCAACCAAACATGCATTAGGGATAAAGACTAATAATGGAGCTGAGCTTTTACTTCATTTTGGTTTGGATACAGTTAATTTGGAAGGTGAGGGTTTTACTTTACATTCAGAGGCTGGTCGAAGAATCAAACAGGGAGATTTACTATTGGAAGTGGATATTGAACTTATTCAAAATAAGGGATATAAGATTGATATGCCAATGATTATCACAAATTCAAGTGAGTATTCTTTAAACATTCATGAATGTTCAGATGTATTGGCTAATCAAGAGATTGTAATGTCATTAGATAAAAAATAGAGAGATCAAGAGTATGGAAGTAATTAAAAAGTTAGGAAACAATGCAGCTATCTATAAAGATAATAGTGGAAGAGAATTAATTGCACTTGGACTTGGGATTGGTTTTCCTAAATGTCCATATACACTAGATGATTTAAGCAAGATAGAGCGAACATTTTATAATGTAGATAATGAATACTTATATTTATTTGAAAATGTGGATTCAAATATTTTGGCTTTATCCGCTGACGTGATTGATTTGGCTACGACTATGTTGAGTGTTTCTTTAAAAGAAAATGCCATTTATACACTTGCAGATCATTTGAATTTTGCCGTTATTCGTTTAAATAAAGGAATGATTTTCAATACGCCAATATCAAATGAATTGCGTGATTTATATCCTGTTGAGGTAAAGGTTGCAAAGTATACGTTGAATTTAATGAAGAAAAAGCTGAATATCGAACTTCCTGAAGAAGAAATGTATGCGATTGCGATGAATATCATAAATTCGGAAGAGATTTTATCTTCTACAAGTGATGTGTCTGTTAAATCTGAATTTATATTAGAAATTGTACATTTGATAGAAGCACAAATGCATATATCAATTGATAAAAATTCTTTCAATTATTCTAGATTTGCTTCTCATATGCAATATTTATTTAGAAGAAAGAGTGAATATACAGAGATTAGTAGTACAAACAAAAAATTGTTTGAATTACTAAAAAATGAATATCCTATGACATATCAATGTGTGTTGGGTATTAAAGAATTGATTTTTAACAAATTTAATTGGAATATTGGAGATGAAGAATTATTATATTTGATTCTTCATGTAAATAGATTGTGTTCACACGAGGGTGTTACGAATGAATCGAGCATAACCTTTACACAATAGAGCATTTTTTAAGAGTGCTTATTGCGTAAAGGTTTTTATTTTAGAATGAAAGGAAAATAGAGAGATGAAAAAAGATAAGGCTAGACAAATAGCAAAAGAAGTTTTAGAACAAGTTGGAGGAAAAGACAATGTTTCAAAAGTATTACATTGTCAAACACGTTTACGTTTCAATTTAAAAGATGAAAGTGTAGTCGTAGATGAAAAAATTGAAGAGATTAAAGGCGTCTTAGGCATTGTAAGAGCAGGTGGACAAATACAGATTGTTGTAGGTCCAGAAGTTAAAGATGTTTATAGTGAACTTTGTGATTTAGCAAATTTTGAAAATAAAGATGTAGATCCAGTAGCTAAACAAAAAGAAAAAATCACTTTTAAATCAATTGGAAATGGAATCCTTGATGCCATTTCAGGATGTATGGGACCGGCCATTCCAGCAATTGTTGCTTCTGCATTCTTTAAAATGTTAGTGGCAATTCTAGGTCCAGACTTATTAAATGTAATACAGGAAGGAAATGATTTGTATACACTATTAACATTTGTTGGGGATGCAGCATTCTATTTCTTCCCAGTAATCGTAGGATATACAAGTGCTAAGAAATTTAATCTTAACCCATTAGGTATTTTGATGGGTGCAATCTTGATTCATCCAACCTTTGTAGGATTGATAGGAAAACCATTTACAGTATATGGAATTCCATGTAACGTACAATCCTATGCAAGTTCAATTGTACCTATTATTTTGTCAAACTGGATTATGTCTTATGTAGCTCGTTTCTTTGATCGTGTTGTGCCAGGAGCTATTCGTTCTGTATTTTCTCCTGCATTTACAATAGCAGTTATGTTACCAATCGCATTATGTGTATTTGGTCCTGCTGGAGCATTTATTGGATAATATGTAGTTGGTGGACTATTCTCACTAGAAGGTGTTGCAGGCTTTATTGGCATTGGATTAATCGCTGCATTATATCCTGTATTAGTCATGACAGGAATGCATATGGTATTGATTACGGCTTTATTCCAAGTGTTTGCTACGAAAGGATTTGATGGATTTGCTGCTGTAGCTGTTTCTGTATCTAGTTTTTCAATCATGGGTGTAGGTATTGGTGCTTTCTTCCGTTTAAAAAATAAAGAACAAAAAGCATTGGCATTGTCATATGGAATTACAGCTATTGTAGCTGGAACATCAGAACCAACTATTTATGGAATTTGTACAAAATACAAGAAACCATTTATTGGATTGTTAGCTGGTGGATTCATAGGTGGTGCTTATGCTGGCTTGACAGGCGTTATTGATGCGACTTTAGTACCATCTTCTAATGTATTTGCCGCACTTTGCTTTTTTAGGAAAATCACAAGCAAATGTTGTAAATGGAATCATTGCATGTGTAATAGCGTTTGTATCAACTGCATTACTTGTTTATTTCTTTGGATTTGATAAAAACGAAAAAAGATATTCAAGCATAATTTAATAGAGGGGTTATTTACACCCCTCATAGCTATATTGAGGATGGTGAATTAATGTTAAATCAAAAAGTATATTTATCAAGTGGAGCTTATTTTGAAACCTATATTATGGATTCAGAAATAAATTATAGAGAATATAGAAAGTGTCCTGCCATTATTGTTGCTCCAGGTGGTGCTTATGCAATTCATGCAACCAAAGAATCGGAACCGGTTGCATTACAATTTATGCAAATGGGTTATCAAACTTTTGTTTTAAAATATTCAGTTGGTTCGGATCGTGAACATCCGGAAAGAGGCATATTAAAGAATGCTAAATATCCTATACAAATTATTGAAATGTTTGAAGCTTTACACATAATCAAAAAAAATTCTGAAGAATGGAATATTGATGCGAATCAAATTTATCTAATGGGATTTTCTGCTGGAGGGCATGTATGTGCTTCTTGTGGTGTAAGGTGGGATGATCCAATTATTACTAATGAATTGAGCTTTGTTCCAAAAAAAGAGGAGCTTAAAGTAAATGGAATTGTATTGGGATATCCCTTTTTAACTCCTAATAGTGAGGAATTTTCTTCTACACATCAGTTGGAAGGAGTTGAAAAAGTACAGGATATTATGAAATACGTTTTATATCAAACTAATGTTCCAAGTGAAGAACAGCTATCTAAGGTTGATTTATATAATTATATTTCAGAAAACAGTGTGCCAATGTTTATTTGGCATTCGATTGATGATCCAGTTGTGGATTCACGAAACTCAACTCGTTTTATATCAAAACTATTAGAGTACAATGTTCCAGTTGAATATCATTTGTTTGGTCATGGAGAACATGGTAAGGCACTAGAAAATCAATTGACACATATGGATGATGCGGATATCGATTTACATTTGAATATGTGGGTAAATATGGCTGATTATTGGATGAAAAGAATGGGAGGTAAGTAGAAATATGATGAGAAAAAAAGATTATACAATATTTGAGTACCGTATGGGTAAGGAAATTAAATTTACAGATTTAATTGTGAATGAAAAAGTAAATGGGATTTTTGAAAAAGTATGTGTTCGAACTGAAGATGCTGGTTATATCGATATGTCTATTTATCGCCCTTTAGAATGGAATCAGAAATCTTACTTAAAACCAATTTTTAATTTCCATGGTGGTGGAAACGTATTAGGATTCTATGAACAAGATGGAAAATATTGTCGTTTGTTAGCTGATCTTACTGGATGTGCCATTATTAATGTGGATTATGCATTAGCACCTGAATTTAAGTTTCCCAAGCCTTTATATTCAAGTTACGAAGCGATTGTAGAATTATTAAAAAGAGCGGATGAACTAAAATTGGATTCAGATCATGTAATGGTCATGGGACATAGTGCTGGTGGTTACATTTCTTCTTGTTTAACATTGATGGATCGTGAAAGACAAAAAATTAAAATAAAAGGCGCTATCTTAGATTATCCGCCATTACGTCAAGAAGTAGATACGGAATTAAGAAAAGTTGCAGATCCTTCAAAGGCTATTTCGGAAAATAAAATGTTACAATACATTAATTGGTACTACAATAACTTTGATGAATTAGATGATATTTTGGCATCTCCTTTATTGGCAGATTTACATGATTTGCCTAAAACTTTAGTTATCAGTGCTGAATATGATGCATTAAAGAATGAAGAGAAGGCATATGCAGATAAAATGAGAGAAGCTGGAGGAGATGTAGAATATTACGAGTTTAAAAATTGCCGTCATGGTTTTACGCATGAATGTTTTAATGAATATATGCCAAAAGAATCTTGTGAAGCATGGAATTTAATGTCTGATTTCATTAAGAAAGTAATGGCGTAATATGAAGATTAACAAATTAAACTATCATTTAATGCCGAAAAAGGGATGGTTAAATGATCCTAATGGTTTAGTTTATTTTAAAGGTGAGTATCATATTTTTTATCAGGCGGATGAAGAAAATTTATTGGGGCATGTTAATAAAGCTTGGGGGCATTATTCAACAAAAGATTTTATTACATATAAGCGACATGAATTGGCAATTCTTCCAGATAGTATCTATGATAAAAATGGAGCATATTCTGGTAGTGCTATAGTAAAAGATGATGTTCTGTATTTATTTTATACGGGCAATGTTAAACATGAAGGAAATCATGATTATATTACGTCAGGTAGAGAACATAATTTAATGCGTGTAGAAAGTAAGGATGGTATTCACTTTACGAACAAAGTATGTCTTTTAAAGAATGAAGATTATCCTAGTGATTGTACAAATCATGTACGAGATCCAAAGATATTTGTAAAGGAAGGACTATATCATTTGGTCTTAGGTGCGCGTCTATTAGATAATACAAGCTGCGTATTAGAATATATAAGCAATGATTTGAATACATGGACATACACAAGAAGGTATACGCCAAAAGCTACAATGGGTTATATGATTGAATGCCCAGATTATTTGTTTGATCAAGATAATTCTTATATTGTTTGTAGTCCACAGGGCTTACTCGAAAATAATAAACAATTTCAAAATACATACGCATGTGGTTATTATAAAATTAATCAAAACGATTTAATTAATTATCAAACGTTAGATTATGGATTCGACTTTTATGCACCACAAACATTTTATGGCACAAAATCAAATATCATGATTGGATGGATTGGTATGCCAGATAATGACTATATTGATTATTATCAAGATTGGAATCAAACTTTATCGATACCACGAGTAATAGAGTTTAGAAATGGTAAATTCTTTCAAATTCCAATTTATAAAGTTTTAAATTTACGTTGTGATAAAAAAACATTTGATGCAAACGTTACTTTATCAAAATCATGTAATATAAAATTTGATGTAGAAAGTGATTTTGTGATCAAATTAAACAATGTGGTTTTATCGAATAAAGATATGGAACTTTGTTTAGATTTATCTCAATGTGATTGTGGTCGAACGAAGCGTTATATAAAAAATATTGATGTACAAAATATTTCAATCTATATTGATGAGTCTGTCCTTGAAATTTTTATAAATAATGGTGAATATACAATGACAAGTCGTTTTTATGATAATGAAAAGGATCTATTTGTTCGTTTTGAAGGCATTAATGAGATTGAAACATATAAAATGAAAGGTTTTAAAATAGAATGAAAAAGTTATTAGCTATTGGGGAAGCATTGATTGATATGATTCCATCAAATACGGGTCGTATTATGGATGTGAATAATTTTACACCTAAAGTTGGAGGAGCACCTCTAAATGTCTGTGGTGCCTATACAAAATTAGGCGGTTCAAGCAATATAATCACGATGCTTGGCAAAGATCCATTTGGAGATAAGATTGTTAATGAATTAATAGGATTTGGGATAAATACAGATTATGTGAAACGTACGAATGCTGCAAATACTTCACTTGCATTTGTTGCATTAGATGAAAATGCCAATCGAGAATTTTCTTTCTATAGAAATATGGGCGCTGACATGTTGATGTCTGAAGATGATGTTGATAAAAATTGGTTTATGGATGCATATGCTTTACATTTCTGCTCTGTTTCATTAGGGGATTTTCCAATGCGAAGGGCACATAATAAGGCAATTAAATATGCCAAAGAAAATGGATTGATTGTTTCATTTGATCCTAATGTGAGATTGCCATTATTTGATGATCATGAATATTTAAAAAATGTAATACATGAATATATTCAGTATGCAGATATTTTGAAAATTAGTGATGAAGAAGTTGAATTTATTTTTGGAAACAAAGATATTGAAGAAAATCTAGATTATTTATTTGATCAAGGTGTCAAATTGTTAGTTTATACTTCAGGAAAAGATGGAGCCGTAGCATACACAAAAAATGTGGTTGCGCACTCAAAAGGAATTAAAGTGAATGCGGTAGATACAACAGGTGCAGGCGATGGGTTCATTGGTTGTTTGTTGTATCAAATGGCAAAAGAAAATGTGGATTTAGAACAAATAAATATTTTAACAGAAGAACAATTAAAAACGTATTTAGATTTATCTAACAAATTTTGCTCTATTTCAGTAACAAAAGAAGCAGCCATTGCAAGTTATCCGACAACGGAAGAATTAAGATAACTTATATATAGGAATCAGTATGAATAAAAATGCTGATTCTTTTTGTTTCTTAAAGTCAAGAAAAATCTATCTAATTCGATGAAAATAAATCGATTTAGACAAGATAAGATCATTCGCAACAACATGCTTGGAGTTCATATTGTTTTCACATTGAACATTTATAATTAGAAGTGCTACTGGATGTAGTAACGGTGAACCCTCTGAATTAAAAAGGATGATATCTTGAGTTCTCGAAGATTCCGATTATGTAGGAGGAAGTGTTTTATGTATATTTATCTATACATTGATGTTGCCATGTGTTTAATGGCACTAGTAGAAATACTAAGAATCACATTAATCATTATAGAAAAATGTAAAAGACACTAGCTCACCCAAAGCCAATGGATTAAACTAGTGTCTATACATTAGAATAATTCAGAGGAACCACTGTATCCAGTAGTATTTCTGTATGATTATTAAACAATTGATATATATAAAAGTCAAGACTAATCTTGTCTAATTCACTGAAATAGAAACAATTGAAATTGATTTATAATAGAGGTTGGCGACTGGATGTAGTAATGGCTACCCTTTGAATGGAAAAGATTACATCTTGATTTCTCAAAGAATTATTACTTTGATGTGTTCTATGTATATTTATCTATATAAGAGTCTTAGTTTAATTACTAAAAATTACATTATTGATTATAGAAAAATGTAAAAGGCACTAGTTCACCAAACGCAAAGGATTAAACTAGTGTCTTTACATTAGATAAACTTAGAGGAACTACTTTATCCAGTGGTCTTTCTGTATCTTTATTATAGGTATTCATTTGGGGTTAATTTTTTAAAATTCATAACTTCATTTCATACACATTTCATAAATGATTGCTAATATAGTGTCGGATAAGGAGTTGGTTGTTTTGATACATAATGCTTATGCATATATCACAAGAAAAAAAGTAAGAACGGGTATCTTGTTTTTGATACTTATGGTTATCCTGATCAGTCTTTATGAATGTTTGAGTATACTTTCATACAACGCACAATTAGAACGGTCTTTATATTCTGCAAGTCATAGTTCGATCGTGGTACAAAAAAAGGATGGTTCTGAATTTGAACATACATCTTTTGAAAATTCTGTGTATGAATATGAATTTGTTTCTAAATTAAAAGAAGCTAAGGTTGTTTCTATTAAGCAGGGTGTAACACTGGATTCTTTGCCTAAAGAATATAAGAATGTGGTTTCAGTAATTGGAACTAATAACACTTCAAAAAATGTTTTATTTCGTAGTGGCGTGTTTACTTTAACTTCCGGAAAAGATATTGATTCTAAGGATAGAAACTCTATTCTTATTCATTCGGATTTAACTAAGAAGAATCATTTAAAAGTAGGGGATACAATAGTTTTGAATTCTCATACTTATACAATTAAAGGCATCTTTGCAGGTAAGAAACATGAAACCTATACAGGTTTATCATCCGATTTAAGTGAGAATACTATGTTTGTGGATTATAATTCTCTGGATACTAAGATGGTTACTAAGTTGACTATAGATTCAAATCGTTTAAAACAAGTTCAATCCTTATATCCATCAAGTGAATATGTTGTGTCTAAAGATACAAATGCCTATCAATCGTCTTTAGAATCTATACAAAGTATGAAGCACATGATTCAGATTCTATCTTGTTCTATCATTGTATGTGGACTTGTTGTCTTATCTTTGGTATTGGTTCTAGGGCTAAGAGATCGCATCCATGAAATTGGTATCATGTTGTCTATAGGTAAAAGTAAGGTGGAAATCATCATCCAATTTATATTCGAACTTGTATTTATATCGATTCCATCAGGAATCATTCTATGTGCTTATAGTGTAATCAAACATAATGCGTTATGCTTCACATTAAGCTATGGCTTGCTGATGAGTATTATTATCGTTTCTGTACTAATTGCGAGCCTTATGATCATGATTAAAAAGCCAAGGGAAATATTATCAAAATTGAGTTAGGAGAAATAAATAATGAGTATATTAGAAATAAAAGATGTAACGTATGGTTACACAAAATTAGAACATATTTTATTTGAAGTAAATCAAAACTTTGAGTGCGGAAAATTCTATGCGATTATTGGAAAATCAGGAGCTGGTAAATCAACCTTATTATCTTTATTAGCTGGACTTGATGAGCCAGACTCTGGTGAAATTTTATTTGAAGGAGAAGATATTTCAAAAACGGGATATACAAATCATCGTAAGAATCATATTTGTCTTGTGTTTCAAAATTACAATTTAATTGATTATTTAACACCATTAGAAAATGTACGCTTAGTCAATTCTAAAGCTTCGCCTTCCATTCTTTTAGATTTAGGACTTGAACAATCCCAAATCAATCGTAGTGTAATGAAACTATCGGGAGGGCAGCAACAAAGAGTTGCGATTGCCCGTGCCCTTACAAGCAGTGCACCTATTATCTTGGCAGATGAACCAACGGGAAATCTAGATAGCGATACGGCTAGTGAAATTATTGATATCTTAAAGGCTCGCGCTAAAGAAAGAAATAAGTGTGTGATTGTTGTGACACATAGTAAAGAGGTAGCGGATGCCGCTGATGTTGTCTATGAATTAAAAGATAAAAAGTTAAAGAAGAGGGGGAAATAGAATGTTTAAGAATGCATTTAAATATGTAACTCGAAAAAGTGTGAAGTCAATGATTCTATTTCTTGTTGTTGTAATTATGTCAAGCCTTTGCTTAGTCGGATTATCTATTAAAGATGCGACAAACAAAGCGTCCAATACATTATTAGGCTCGATTACCAATAGTTTTACAATGGAAATTAATCGTCAAGTCAATTTTGGCACGCCTAGAGGTGCGGGCAATGTTAAGGGAAAGGACATTGAAAAGATTTGTTCTTCAAAAGACATTGATTCATATGTGAAAAGAATCAATAGTGTAGCTGACTTAGTCGATCATGATATTATTTTAACTTCAAATGAAAATGAGGAGCGTCTTACTAAATTTAAATCGACAGTGATGCTTACTGGGGTGAATGAATCGAAAAAGGAGACAAAATTTGTATCAGGTGCCTATAAATTAGTTGAGGGCAAACATTTAAATAGTAAGGATAAACATCAAATCTTAATGCATAAAGATTTAGCGGCAAAGAATCATTTAAAAGTGGGAGATAAACTATTACTCCGTTCAAATATCTACGATGCAGATAATGAAAAGGGGGCTGACGAAACAGTAGAAGTAACCATTAAGGGGTTATTTGATGGTCATAATCAGGGTGGTGTTGCAGCAGCACAAGAATTATATGAAAACAATCTAATCACGGATTTGGATACGGCTGCCAAAGTTTATGGCAATACGCCAAAAACAGCTGTATATCAAGATGCCACATTCTTTGTGAAAGGAAATAAAGATTTGGATCAAGTTATTAAAAATCTAAGGAAATTAGATATTAACTGGAATGCGTATGTATTGGTAAAAAGTACATCCAATTATCCGGCTCTACAAAAATCAATAAGTGGTATGTATAGTGTCGCAAATAAAATGTTTATTGGATCTTTGATTTTTGCGGGAATTGTTGTTACTTTATTGTTGCTCATGTGGATGAATGCACGAAGAAAAGAAATCGCAATTTTAATGGCTTTAGGTATTTCTAAAACGAAGATTTTTATTCAGTTTGTTCTAGAACTATGTATGGTAACCATTCCTGCCTACATCTTTGCGTACTTTATCGCTAGTAAAACTGCATCAGGTCTAGGCACAAAAGTATTGAATCAAGTAAGCACTGGTGTTGCCAAACAAATCGCAAAAGAATCTGCCTCAAATCAACTTGGCGGTGGAGCTGAAGTGGATGGCTTTAATAAAATGTTGACGCATATTGATGCAACTGTTGAACCAAAATATATAGTGTATGTTATTATATTTATGTCAATTGTAATGTTAGTCGCACTTGTTGTGGCTACCACACACTTGTTAAACAAGAACTGTAAAGAATTAATGAATGAGGAAGAATGATGAAAATATTGGTAGTGGAAGATGATACACTGATTCGCGAAGGATTAAGTGAATTTCTATCGGAGTCTGGATATAGTATTGTCCAGGCAAAAGATGGTAAAGAGGCATTGGAAAAGTTTAATACAGATATTCATTTGGTGATATTGGATATTCAAATTCCATATATCAATGGATTGGATGTATTAAAAGAAATTCGTAAAGAAAGTGATTTACCCGTTTTAATTTTAACGGCTTTCAGTAATGAAGAATTCAAAATTGATGCCTATACAAACTTGGCCGATGGCTATATTGAAAAACCATTTTCACTACCCGTATTAAAAGCTCGTATTGACGCGCTTTTACAGAAACAGGATATTTTTGCATATAAAAATGTTTGTGTGAACTTCAAAAGCTATACGGCGAAAATAGATGGTAAAACGATGGATATCAATGCCAAAGAACTAGAGATATTAAAATATCTTTTAGATAATGCAGGTATTGCCTTAACTAGAGCACAAATATTAGATCATGTTTGGAAAGATAGTGAAGAAGTGCCTTATGATCGAGTTATTGATGTATATATTAAAGAATTACGTAAAAAACTAGGCTTAGATTGTATTACGACCATTCGTAATGTGGGCTATAAATTGGAGAAATCATGAAAAACTTAAAGATATTTCCTAAAATATGCATACAAACATTCAGTGTCATTGCTATTATTGTCTTATTTATCCATCTCTTTGTATATTTGATTTTTCCAAGAACCTATTTGGATGTAAGAAAAGAAGAAATCTATACTAAGGCCAATGAAATTACAGAAAACTTAAATGGTAAATCGGAAGACTATATTGAACAAGCTTTAGATTTCTATTCCAACACCAATGAAATCAAAGCGTTTATTAAAAAGAATGCCGCATCGAATGAAGTAGAAATTAAGAATGATTTAAATGTCGATTTAAGGAGTTCTAATAACTCTTTAATTATTGAGGAAAGAAAATTAAAGCTGGATACAGGAAAGACCATTCGCCTTCAATTTGTTTCAACGGCAGACATGCAGTTACAAGCCAAAAATCTAAGTTTACAATTTCTTCCTTACTCATTAATCCTATCCCTATGCTTTTCGGCCATTGTCTCTTTTGTGTATGCCAAATCCATTAAAAATTATGTGGTTGAAATCAAGCGTGTAACTGATCAGATGATGGCATTAGATAAGAAGGCTCGTCTAGAAATTGATTCGAATGATGAGATTGGTCAATTGAAGGCACAAATTAATGATTTGTATGAAACACTTCTAGATTCTATTTCCAATCTAGAATTGAAAAATAAAGAGATTTTAAGATTAGAGAAAATAAAATACGATTTCTTTAAAGGGGCCAGTCATGAATTAAAAACGCCTTTAGCAAGTCTTAAGATCATCTTAGAAAATATGAAATACAATGTGGGTAAATATAAAAATAGAGATGTTTATATTGATGATTGTATTGATTTGGTCGATCACTTAACGAAGAATATCCAACAAATTTTATCGGTATATTCCATTGAAAATCTAAAAGACGATGAAGAAATTGTTTGTATAAAGAATGAATTAAGTCGTGTACTTAAAAAATATGATGTATTGATTCACCAAAAGGAATTAAGAATTCAAAATGATATAAAAGATGAAACAATGTATATTGGTAAGACGGCTCTAAATATCATTTTATCTAATCTTATTAGTAATGCGATCAACTATACGTATGAAAAGGGTATGATTCAAATTGGAATTGAACAAGACTATTTCTATATTCAAAACAAACAAGATCCAACCCAACCAAAAGGGAATGGTCTTGGATTATATATTGTTCGTAATCTATTAGATAATTATAAAATGAAATATGAAGCGATTGAAGGAGAAGACTTCATCTTCAAGATTCAAATTAAGCAATAGGTCTTTTAAATTTGTTGGATTTCACCTTATACTAACACATAACGTAAGTTAGAGGTGAAAACAGCCTAATTATGTATGAGATATTAAAACAATTATTATTTCAATCTTCCCAAAAAAAGAAGGTGGTAAAACTCATTTTGTTTGAGTGATTACCACTTTTGTTTTAATCTAACATCTCAATATAATTCACATTGACATATTGAGTGGATATAGGTTCCTCGTTGACTTTGGCATGCAAAAAGAATTGATCTACATTCTCATAGTTTTTATCATCCATACAAATATAGAATAAGCCATCCTCGTATTTAGCTTCAATAATATGATCATCACCAAGAATTTCTATGGCTACTTTACAAGGCTTTTGTAAGGCATAATATAAGTCAAATAAGTCCATATAGTTAGGATCAAATTGAATCAGAGAATATAAATCATTCACAATATATTTCATGATGGTTAAATCTCCAAAGAATTGAGAATAGATCAATCTTTGAGATTGAAACTCTTTCGCAATCAATAAAAGTTGTATGGCCTGGTCCTCATTACCTTCTTCCACATAGATTTTGGCAAGGCGAGAATAAATTTCAGGAACCGGATCAAAAGTATTTGTAGCTCCTTGAATCAATGGATATAGACTTTTCATGATTTCGACATATTTCGCATAATCCTTTGAAACATAATAACCATTCTTATACATATCCGCAAGCTTGTAGGCAGCCACAAGATTTCCTTTTTCACTGGCAAGCTTATAATAGTAAAATGCTTTTTTGTAGTCGGGTTGACCGACTCTACCATAATAGTAGATATATCCTAAACATTCATAGGCATCTACATACTCAAGACTAGCGGCCATTAAATAATATTCTTCCGCCAAATCAAACTGTCTTTGTTCATAATACCAACCACCAAGTTCTACCATATATTCAGGATTCTTTGTTTCTTGTATTAAAAACTCTAGTGCATGGATCAACGAAATGTCATCCTCATATTTTGTATGTGTTAAATCATAATAATCATCTAGTATTTGTTGCGCTTTTTCAATTGTTAATGCCATAATACACCTCAAAATAATTATAGGAAACTTGTGAATTTAGGCAATACAAAATGTATTGTTTTGTGTTTTTTTTATTTAAAGTTTATAATTATTTAGATAATACGAAAAAAGGAGGAGTTTCATTGGTACGTATACTAGAAAACGCAAGTCGTTTACGCAAAGAAAAAGTTTTTGAAACTTATAAAAGAACATGTCAAAATAATTACTTTGACTATGATTCTATGACTCGTAAAGAGATGTTTGAACACATGATTGAAACATATACACCTGAATATTTAATATCTATTTGTACGACATGGGAATTAAAAGCTTTAAGAAGATTATTGCGCAACCAAGATTTAGAGGATGATCGCTATCGCTTTGAAAGAACGGCATTAAGCTCTAAGTTTTATATTTTGATCAAGAGTTGCCAGAAGAATCAAAAAAAGAATGTAAAATTGGCTGTAAAAAACATTGATTTAGACCAAAAGGCAGAAAACGATGAACCAACCATTGTCATTCTTGGTATTATTCGTGCTTTCGGTATTATTGAACCCTCATTGATTCAAGCTGTATGCAGTGCATGTTCTTTTCATTATAAATCCATTATTGAAGGTGCACTTTTTAATTTCTGGGCTTATTTAAAAGAAGATTATCGATTAATTGATGATAGTTTTGCGAATGAATATGTATATTGGGACTATAATGAAATTTTAGATCGCATTCGAGATAGTCGTATTCAACACGAAAGATTCGAACCTAAATTTTTAGATCAAGATAGTTATATTTCTATTTTTTATCATGGATATGATGCGACAAATTCGGATATTAAAAAATTCTTTACAGCTTTAAAGAAAGAAGTGTTGGATGTAACTCAATTTAAAGACGAGTTCTTTAATCATCTATTAAATGGTACAGTCAATGAAGAAAAGATGGAATGGATTCCATTCTTTTGTCAATTTTCGAAACCACTTTCTAATCGCTATCATAAGGCTGTTGTACAAATCGCATTGCCAAACTATTATGGTTTGAGTATGGATATGTATCAAAAGATGAAGGATCAGGCGCATTTTAATGAAAAGCTGCGCCAATTAAATGAGCCTCAGACAAATGCTTGTATCGAACAAAAAGATACGCGTTTATTCTATAAACTATATTTTAGTATCTTGGATTATGTGAATTCATTCGAACAAATTATTCCTAATAAAAAAATTGATCCAAATATTTATATTGAACCCGATGAACTTGTTAATTTGATTGAAGTCTTTTGGAAAGATAAGGATCGTTTTATTGATGAATATATCGAAAAGAATCCTTCTAATTTTACATTCCGCAATTTAAATATCATTTCGGATTTTCGATATGGTATGCGCAAAAATTTCTTGTTGGTGGCATACGAAAAGAATTATACGGTATTAAATGATGAAGGTATCAACTATATGGTGAAAGGCTTAAATGAAAACTTAGATCAATTCATTGCCCCAGAAAAAACACCTATGTTGATGCAGACAGCCATTATGCCATTTAATGGACGCATTATTTATGATGGCTTTATTTCAACATCGAATATACGTCTAGCCCAAGATATTATATCAAAGGCATTTGAAGATTATAGTTACGGACAAAAGATTTATTCATTATTGCCCGAAAATTTAAATTAAAAGAGAATGTTGTTTAAACATTTCAAATTGTAACTTTAAAAAAGAAAAATAAGATCACGATAAATGGATCGATATAGAAAAAGACGGGAATTTGATATAATCCCGTCTTTAATTGTTTTCTACAACAATCTTACCAGATTGAATAACTCTATTGATTTTTCTTACGTTTGAAATATTCTCTAATGGATTTTCTTCAAGACATACTAAATCTGCTTGTTTTCCTACTTCAATCGAACCATAGTCCTTTTCAACACCTACACATCTTGCGGAATTGATTGTTGCGATTTTTAAAATATCCATGTTTGGAATGTTTAATCTTGCCAAAAGCTCCATTTCATAAGCTGTATTGTTGTGGTAGTTAAATGGTGTACCTGCATCTGTACCTAGTGCAATCTGAATACCTTTTTCATAAGCTTTTTTACACTTTTGACGTGTGCATCCTTAACCTTCAAGGTTTTATCTACCATATATTTGGCCACTCCATTTTCTACACCCTTATCAATAATACATTGAGGAGCGCAAAGGGTAGGGACTAAGAATGTATTTTGTTTTTTCATAAGTTCAAGACATTCCTCATCTAAAAAACAACCATGTTCAATGGAATCAATACCTGCATATAAGGCGTTTTTAATACCTTGTAAACCTTGGGCATGTGTAGCCGTTTTTCTTCCTGCTTTATGAGCTTCTTCAATCATGACCTTCATTTCTTCTACACTAAATTGGGCATTACCCGGCTCAACACCTTTGGTCATAACGCCTCCTGTAGCCATCATTTTAATCAGATCTACACCACTTTTTAGTTGTGTACGAACTGCTTTTAAACATGCACCTTTACCATCGGCTTCAATGCCTTCTTGCCATCCATGACCGCCTGTCATACAAATAACTTTACCAGCACAATACATATGAGGTCCTTCAATCACATCATTTTGAATGGCTTCTTTAATTTGTAGATCATAATTTTCTTCCGTGCCTACAACACGAATAAATGTTACTCCAGATTGAAGATATTCTTTACAGTGCTTTTGTGCATAGAATATCTTTTCTATTAAGCTAAATTCTTTTTTTGAGTCGAATCCAACAGGATAAAGAACGTGGACATGGCAGTTAAAGAAACCAGGCGTTAAAGTATCCACTTCAATGACATTTTCCTGTATTTCATGATAATCTTCTATCGCTTTGATTTTATCATCTTCAATTGAAATTAATTGATCAAATTTGGGCGTATCACTTATGCCATCAATCAAAACTTTTGCGTGTACGAATAATTTAGTCATAACTAAACTCCTTTTTAAGTGATTATGAACCTTGAATACTATTTATGCAAGTATTTACAGAAAATGAATGTAAAAAAGAGGGAATCCAAGGATTCCCTAAAGCATAGACTTAAATAGAATGTCATTATAGTCTGGTAAAGGCCAGTCTTCTTTCGAAACATTGGTTTCAATTAAATCTGTCAATTGACGAATTGTTTCCATTAATGGAAGTAATTCATTGGCCGCAAAACAAGCCGCTTGTTTTTCTGTTGTTGTTTCTTTGTGAATCAATGTTTCCAATGTATCTAAGTGGTTTGAAACGAGTTCTAAAGGTGTGTTGATATTTTTTAAAATCTTCACTTCTAAAGGTGCATCGATTCCACTTGATTTTTTAGTTTGAATGATTTGAGCTAGTTTAGCCTCATAGCTAAAGATTGCAGGCAAGATTTGTTTGCGCAACATATAAGCCATCGTCTTAGCTTCGATTTGAACCACTTGATAATAGTTAGTAAGAAGGATACTTTCACGTGCGTGCAATTCACTTGCAGAATATACATTGTGTTTTTCAAACAATTGAAGATTCTTTGGATCTGTATAGTGAGGAAGTGCATCCGCAGTTGTTTTAAGTTCTAATAAACCACGTCTTTGTGCTTCTTTCTTCCAGTCTTCTGAATATCCATTTCCAGAGAAGATAATTCGTTTATGATTCTTTAATGTTTTTTGAATTAATGCAATCAAGGCTTTTGTCATATCTTCTTTTTTAACACATTCCAATTCATCCGCAAACTGCGTTAATTCTTCAGCTACGATTGTATTTAAAATTGTGTTTGGACAAGAAATGTTTAAGTTGGATCCAAGCATTCTGAATTCGAATTTATTACCAGTAAACGCAAATGGAGAAGTACGGTTACGGTCCGTAGAATCTTTTGCGATTGGAGGTAGTGTTGAAACACCGAGTTCCAATCTACGATCGATTGTATCTACATATTCATTTCCAGCTTCAATAGCTTCAAGAATGGCTGTTAATTCTTCACCTAAATAGATAGAAATAATAGCTGGTGGTGCTTCATCTGCACCTAAACGATGATCGTTTCCAGCACTGGCAACAGAGATTCTTAATAAGTCTTGATATTCGTCTACACCTTTAATGATGGCCGCAAGTACTGTTAAGAAACGAATATTGTCTTTTGGAGAATCACCAGGCTCTAAAATGTTTTCGCCCTCTTCTGTACAGAAAGACCAGTTGTTGTGTTTACCACTACCATTGACACCATCAAATGGCTTTTCATGTAATAAACATACCAATCCATGATGTGAAGCTACCTTTTGTAAAACTTCCATTGTAAGTTGGTTTTGGTCATTCGCAATATTTGTTGATGTAAATACAGGTGCCAATTCAAATTGACATGGAGCCACTTCTTTATGTTCTGTTTTGGCATATACACCCAATTTCCAAAGTTCTTCATCTACTTCTTCCATATAAGCTTTTACACGTTCGGATAAGCTTCCAAAGTAGTGATCATCTAATTCTTGACCTTTTACTGGAGCCGCACCAAATAGTGTTCTTCCTGTAACCAATAGGTCTAGACGTTCTTTAAACATTTCCTCATCAATCAAGAAATATTCTTGTTCAGGCCCAACCGTTGTTTTGATTTTATGGATATTGTAACCCATAATATTCAATAAACGGACAGCTGCCTTGTTTAATGCATCATTACTTCTTAATAATGGTGTTTTCTTATCCAAAGCACTGCCATCGTAAGAACAGAATAAAGTAGGTATATACAATGTCTTTTCTTTAACGAAAGCTAAAGATGTTGGATCCCAAGCCGTATATCCTCTAGCTTCAAAAGTAGCACGTAATCCACCACTTGGAAAACTAGAAGCATCGGGTTCACCTTTGATCAATTCTTTTCCTCTAAAGTCTGAAATAACAGATGTTGGCCCAGTTGGATTGATAAACGCATCATGCTTTTCAGCAGTGATACCTGTCATTGGCTGGAACCAGTGTGTATAATGAGTAGCCCCTTTATCCATCGCCCAGTCTTTCATGGCATTCGCTACGACATCTGCGATTTCTTTAGGAAGTTCTTTTCCTTTTTCCATTACATCCATCATTTGTTTGTAGACGGCATGAGGCAAATATCTTTGCATAGCAGATGTACTAAATACGTCACATCCAAAATATTCATCGACAATTTTCATTTTTTGTGTATCCTCCTGTCGCGTATATAATATCATTATTTTCACAAATGTTTTGAGAAATTTTTCTTTTTTTCAAAAAAACTTAAGGTATTTCCATTTTGGGAATGAAGAAAACCCTTTATTTATCATATAAATTGAAAATTACCCACGAAATAAGTGTGCGTAGAGTTATATTTCGAAAGGTAATTTTTTGTTGACCAATTATGAGCAAATCCAAAACAAAAGCCGAAGCAGTTTGTTTTAACACCTCGGCCATGATTAAATATTCACTTTTTTTTCTTTGATTGAGCGAGCGAACTGGAATTTTCCTCTCAATCTGGTTGAGTGATAAATCCGAATATTATGCTCCGTTATAGTGCGTATCCAACCATACCCAGCAAAGCTGAAATAACAATCAGCATGATAGGTGAAACGCTCTTCTTTAATATCTTTTTCTGTCCGAAGTACACTGTGCAAAGGATAGCAGTAATGATGACTGCTCTGATGCTGATTTTTTCAAAAGAACTGTCATACAAGTTTTTGAAAATCATCCAGCATCCGGTGGCAAGTATAATTCCAATCATACTCGGCTTAATTCCTCGCAGAGCTGCCTGAACATATTTGTTCTTGATTACTTTAGGCAGAACTGCCGTAACTGCCAACATAATTAAAAACGAAGGCAGAACGACTGCAAATGTCGCAATCATTGCGCCAATAAAGCCTGCTTGTGAAGTTCCAACATAGGTTGCCAGATTGACCATGATTGGTCCTGGCGTACTTTCGCTGACGCCAATGTCACGAAGGTGGAGAACACCTATCTGCGGCACAAGGTGATGACAGAAGCCGAGGATGAGACTGAACCCATATACCGCTTGGAAGAGTTTTTGTTTCTGCAGCCTCATTCCTTTAACATGACGGTCTTCACTGATCGGCGTTCGATCATCGTTCTACACCAGAGTTTACCGCACTCGATGATCTCTTCCAGCGTCACGTTATAGTCATTGTGATAATAACGGATAAACTGCATGGCGATGCCGTCCGAAAATGCAGAAACTTCCAGTTCAAGCAGGTGTTTATCACGAATAGATTCGTCTTTGTTTACTGCCTCATAAATTCGTCTTTTACAGATGTTGCCCAGATGACGCACAAAATTCGTCACTTCATCTGAGATGAAGATCAACCGGAAGAAGGAATCGTTCTTCTTGATATAGGCATAAATCTCATCAAAGAAAGGTTCAATGTCATGTACATTGGATATGGTTTTGTTCTCAAAGAAGGCTTTCAGTGTTTCGGCTTTAATATCCTCCGCAACGTGCCGTACATCATCATAGTGAGAATAGAAAGTGCTCCGGTTAATGTCCGCTCGCTGCACCAGCTCTGTCACTGTGATCTTGTTAATATTTTTCTTTTCGTAAAGCAGCTCTGCAAAAGTATCTCTTATGAGGTTTCTTGTTTTTACAGATGAAGCGTTCAGGTTCTTTGCTTTCATAAATTTCCTCCTGAATATATCGACAAATATGCGTTGAGTGTGGATATATCAACACTTCGCATAACATCAATGGTTGCTCTATAGTACATTTCTTATCATAATATAGACAGTGTTGTGATATCAACACTGTTTTGAAAACTTTTTAGAAAGGAATGTATACCATGAACATTTACAATCTGTTTTACAAGGCCCCCGCACCTGAAGGCATAGAAGAAAGGAACGCCCACATCATTGGCGGAGGAATAGCCGGCCTTGCGGCAGCGGTCTTTCTGATTGATGATGCCGGAATGCCGGGAAAGAACATCACGCTGTATGAAAAACGAAATTCCCTTGGCGGCTGCTGTGACGCTTATTCCGGGGAAGCGGGCTATATCTGCCCCGGTGAGCGTGAACTGGAGCCATTTATGGAGTGCCTTTGGTATCTGTGCAGCAAGATCCCGTCCTTGGAAGATCCATCGATCTCGGTGCTTGATGAATCAGTAAGAGCCAATAAGGATATGCCGATCCATTCCGAAAGCAGACTCCTGTGCAAACAGGGACACATTTACGAAAAGGTGCATGACTACCGCATGAGTCCGGAGCTGCTCCTGAAAATGGAGCACTTCACCAGCATCCCGGAAAAGGATCTGGAGGATATGACGATTGAGGACTATTTCGGAAAGGACAGCGAGTTCTTCCATAGCTCTCTGTGGTGGTGCTATCACTCTATGCTGGCTTTTAAGCCCTATCACAGTGCATTGGAGGCGCAGCGGTATTTCAACCGATTCGGCCTTTTGAACAGGCTCGACTATCTGGAGGGCATTCTGCATACAAAACGCAATGACAAGGATTCTGTGATCAAGCCGATTCATAAATGGTTGGAGGATCAGGGTGTCGCCTTCCGTATGGACACTGCAGTCTATGATCTGGAAATGGATGAGGCCTGCAATACGGTTTACGGTATTAAGATCAAGAATCAGGAAACCATTCCTGTAAGAGCTCAGGATTACGTCCTTCTTACCAGCGGCTCCATGATGACAAACGCCTCCTACGGTGATAATACACATATCGCTGAAATCAACCGGGACACGGAAGATATGGGCTTGTTCACGGTATGGAAAAACCTTGCCGCACGGAATAAAAAGTTCGGCAATCCAGATAAGTTCTTAAGCCATATCGACAAGACCAAATGGATGAGTTTTTTCCTCACCGTAGAAGACTATCCCGAATTTTTTGAACGATTGGAGAAGATGACCGGAAGCAAGAGCGGTACGGGCGGCGGAATCACTTTCATGGATTCCGGTTGGGAAATGTCGCTGGTCATTTATGATAGGGACTATTTCCCGGATCAGCGGGAGAAGAACCGTGACGTTCTGTGGGGAGATGGCCTGTTTGGAGAGCGTATTGGCAGCTATATCAAAAAGCCTATGGCGGAGTGCACAGGAAATGAGATCATTGAAGAGATGCTGTACCATTTTGGAATGTTGGATATGAAGGATGAGGTGCTGGCACATTCCCATATCTCTACCTGTATGATGCCCTATATCACCTCGCAGTTCATGCCTCGCAAGGAAAGCGACCGCCCGACGATCATTCCGAAGGACTGCACAAATCTCGCTCTCATTGGACAATATGTCGAGGTTCCCCGTGATGTGGTGTTCACCATTGAAACCTCTGTCCGCACACCGCTGGAGGCAGTTTACATGCTTACGTGTCTGGATAAGGAAATCATCGAGGTGAATCCTGCCAGATATGACCTTCGCTATATCAAAGAAAGAGTCATGAAATTCGGCGGTATGAAGGGTAAGATTACGGAGGAAGACCTTCCGAAGATCAATCCTCTCAAACTGTGGCTTGGGAAGGCAAAGCTAATAAAAGAGCTCTTGAAAAAAGCAAACGAGATTCCGCCTTATTACATCATGTATCCGGGCAGAGATAAGAGCATAGCACTAAAGGATTCTGTTCTGAAACCACAGTTTCCGAAAGACAGTAGATAATCATTCATTACAAACAGGCCGCGAGACGGAAATCAACAATCAAAGCGGCCTGTTATATTATTCCCTATATCGTGACTTCCTTCCTGTCCTTGAAGGTGAATACCACATTGTCATCATAAGTTGTCGCCCTTTGGCTGACTGTATTATGGCAGATTTCGGGCAAAATGAAATAACCCAAGAGTCATCCTCTTGACTCCCGGTTTATGAAGGAGAAATAGCCTTCGATAACACAAAAAAGATATTGCACCGGAAAACCCCGATACCACAACGGTTTCGGGGTTTTTTCGTGCCCCGATTTAGGCTGATGCCTATGATGTAGGGAATTTCAAATTCAGATTTATTTCTCAAATATATTATATAAGTTTTGCCTATAGTCTATTTATCTTAGGACTATTTGACCATCTCATTAAAATAATACAAAGTGGCCTTAACATCTCTTAATGATGTGTGTTGATCTTCTTGCCAATTGAATCGATACCAGTCAGCACAATAAGTTAACTTGTGCTTTCTTCCATCTTTTAGCACTTCATTAAATTTCAACATGACATCAAACTGTTCCTTGCCAGCAAGGTCTATACCGTTAACTTCCAAGAAAGAGACATCAAATGGATCATTGTAGGCAATAAGTAATTCAGCATCGTCAAAGATCTTCTGGATCTTGTCTTTGTAGAAAGAGAAAGGCTTTTCTTTTTCTACCTGATCATATGTGATGTTGTTTACCTGCTCAGCTCTTGACCATTTCTTTCTGTGAAGCGGTTTAAATAACTTATCTAACAATACACTTCCATCACCATCTTTGACATAATTGTCAGAACCGCATTTAGGACACTTGACTTCAATGCCACATAATTCAGCGGTCAAAGGCTTAGCATCCTTTACAAAGGCTTTCGCAGCAGTTTTAGATCCTCTTTTATCTGATTTAGCCCTATCTCTTAATTGTTTTATCAATTCATCCGTTGTAGCCATGGAAAATAAATTACCTTAAAAAATATGACTCTACGCATACTTATATTCATATTTTACCATATTTGATAATAGCAATAAAGCGTGAATATCCCATAAATAAAGAGGATGTACTTAATATCCCCCAATTTAGAAATACCTTAAAAAAACTCTAATTTTTTTCGTATATAAGTATGCAGGAAAACTCCTACTAGAAAAGAGGTGCGTATGAGATATGCCAATTTAGTAAAAGATTTTGCCTTTAAGTATGTTTTTTTGCGAAGACTGCAAAGAGGCTAACACTGAGTTTTAAACAAATAGAGCGGATGCTGCAGAAAAACAGATTAAAGCTATGATACTTTGTCTTTCTAGTTCAATGGATAAAAAGTTTTTGGTTTCCGTATTAAATATGTTTGTCCATAAAATTAAAAAGTATATATAAAAAAGAAAAGTCACTATTTGTGACTTTCTCTGTTTTCTAGACTTGCCTTTACTAAACCAACAAACAATGGGTGAGGGCGATTTGGTCTAGATTTAAATTCAGGATGATATTGAACACCAATATAGAATGGATGATTTGTATATTCAATAGCTTCTACTAATTGTTTATCTGGACTTGTACCCACGATTCTCATACCATTACGTTCGAATTCACTGCGATATTCATTGTTGAATTCATAACGATGACGATGCCTTTCATCAATCATATCTTTTTTGTAGCAAGACCAGATTTTTGTATCCGCTTTTAAAGAACAAGGATAAGAACCTAAACGCATAGTGCCACCTTTTTTGATGTCATTGCTTTGATCTTCCATAAAATCAATGATTGTATGTTTACTTTCAGAATCAAATTCATACGAGTTGGCATCATCAAAACCTAATACATCACGCGCAAAGGCAATGGCTGCAATTTGCATACCTAAACAGATTCCTAAATAAGGGATTTGTTTATTTCTTGCATAGTTGGCAACACTGATCATACCTTCAATACCACGATCTCCAAAACCACCTGGTAAAATAATTCCATCTGTATCTTTAAATACTTCATCTAAATTGGCATTTTCTAAACCTTGTGAATCGATCCATTGAATATTCACTTTGGCGTGATTTTCAAAACCACCATGATATAAAGCTTCACTTACAGAAAGATATGCATCATGTAGTGCTACATATTTACCAACCAAGGCAATATTTACAGGTTTTGTACTTGCTTTAATGTTTTCAACAACTTGTTTCCATTCTGTTAAATCTGGTTTACGAATTTCTAGACCCGTTTTTTCACAGACAATGTCCGCAAGATTTTGTTCTTCCAACATAAATGGAACTTCATAAAGGGAAGGAAGTGTCTTATTTTGGATCACACAACGCTTTTCAACGTTACAGAATAATGAAATTTTGTCTAACACAGACTGAGGAATGGTTTCATCACAACGCGCAACAATAATATCAGGATTAATACCATAAGACTGTAATTCTTTGACAGAATGTTGAGTTGGTTTTGATTTATATTCTTGAGAACCAGAAATATATGGAATATACGTTACATGGATGAATAAACAATTTTTACGACCTACTTCTAAAGCCACCTGACGAATGGATTCTAAAAAAGGTAAGCTTTCAATATCACCCGTTGTACCACCAATTTCAGTGATCACAACATCTGCTGCTGCATGCTCACCAGCACGAATCACAAAACTTTTGATTTCATTAGTAATATGAGGGATGACTTGAACAGTTTCACCAAGATATTTTCCATCACGCTCTTTGTTGATGACATTCCAATAGACACGTCCAGTGGTAAGGTTGGAATACGTGTGTAGGTTTTCATCAATAAATCGTTCATAATGACCTAAATCTAGATCGGCTTCAAGACCATCATCTGTGACATAAACTTCACCATGTTGGAAAGGGGACATTGTTCCTGGATCCACATTGATATAAGGATCTAATTTTTGGCTTGTAACCTTGTAACCGCGAGACTTTAAAAGACGGCCAAGACTTGCTGCACTGATTCCTTTACCTAAACCAGAAACAACACCACCTGTTACGAAAATGTACTTTGTACTCATTTGTTTCACCTCTACTTTTTTCTTTTAACTCGGCAATTTTACACCTATGAAAAAAAGATGTAAATAAAAAATTTAAAAAAATGATTTTCATTTTAAAAGATAGTATAATAAATTCGATTTGAGGTGGTTTTTAGTGGACCTACATGAAAAAGAGAAGATGTACCAAAGACTTATAATTTTTACACTATTGATTGGAATGGTTATCTATTATTTTGAAAAAATTTTTTGTTTTTTAGGTTGGATTGGACAAATGTGCTTACCATTTTTACTTGGAGCCGGTTTAGCTTTTGTGTTTAATATTATTTCGAATAATCTAATGCGCTATTCGATAAAATGGTTTGACATCAAAGATACAAAAATCAAACGAATTATTTCAAATGTATTATCGGTTCTAATCGTTTTTGCCGTCTTTGTCGCATTTGTTGGAATTGTCATACCAAAAATTTTATTTTCTATTCAATTGCTGCTGACAAATTTTCCACAAATGATTTATGAATTATATATTTGGCTTTTAGATGTCACAAAAAATATTGATGTGATTCATGATTCCTTAAAAAACTTAGACATCAACGCCTTTAGTACATTTGCGATTGATAATGTCTCAAAAAAAATAAGTTCATGGCTTGTTTCAGGGGGAGCCAACGATATATTCGGCTCTATTTTTACAATTTTATCCACAACATTTTCATGGTTTGCGCAAGCCTTTATCACCATTGTCTTTTCTTTTTTATTGCTCTTTAATAAAGAACAAGTCGTACATGAAACAAAATCTTTATTAAAAGCTTATCTTCCTGAAAAAAATTATGATCGAGTGCGCCACGTATTAAAACTCATTGTTCGCATATTTACAAGTTATGTAGGAGGAACCTGCTTAGAATGTTTAATTCTTGCAAGTTTAGTCACTGTAGGATCCTTGATTTTAAAAATACCATACGCATTTTTAGTTGGACTTGTCGTGTGTATTGGCGCTTTGGTACCTATGTTTGGAGCTTTGGTTGCCGCCATATTATGCGCTTTCTTTATTGCGATGACATCCCCTGTACAAGGTCTAACTTTTATCATTATGTTTATTTGTATCCAACAAGTCGAAGGAAACTTTATTTATCCTCATGTCGTTGGAAAATCCGTTGGCTTTCCACCCATGTATATCATTGTTGCGATCACAATTGGAGCGAATGTTGCAGGCATTATTGGAATCATTATCTTTATTCCAATTTGTTCATGCATCTATCAATTGGTGAGTGAAGATGTGTTAAGTCGACTTCAAAAAGTAAAAGAGGTAACTGATTAATTTGACATAAATGATGTCTATTTAAATTGTATCCTTTGAGTATAGAAAGAAGGATACAATATGAACGCAGAAAAAAGATTAGCTATGGATTTATTAGATGCCGTATGGAAAGAGGATGTACAAAAAGTTGAATATTGTTTACAACTTGGTGCAAGTCCAAGTTGGGTATTTAATGGATATCCAATTTTGATGCATGCCATCAGCATTGGAAATGAAGAAATTGTAAATATTTTAATTGATGCCGGAGCCATTCAAAAACAAGAGGCTTTAGGTTTTGCGCTTGAAAGAGGGATTGGTCAAATGATACGTCCACTTGTATTTCGTGGTATTGTTCCTAAACATTTTGAGCCAAAAAAAGGCTTTGGTTACTATCCCCAAAGATTTTGCAGCACACACTAAAAGGAGAAAACAATGAATCGAACAAACTTATGCATTCGCATGCTACAACTTTTAAAGGCAAGAGGAAAGATGAATACAGCACAACTTGCTTCAGAACTAGAAGTAAATCCACGAAATATTCGTGAATTTAAAAAAGAACTTGTGCTTGCAGGCTATAACGTAGAAGAAGTGAAAGGGCGCTATGGAGGCTATATCTTAAATGATCAATATGATCTTCCAGTCACTATTTTTAGTGACGAACAAAAGGATGCATTAGTACAATCGTATAAATTTATGCGTACACAAAAAGATTTTAAACCACTCTCTTTATATTGTGATGCCATGGATAAGATTATTGCGACAAGTAAGATTTCATCAAACGATTCATTACACTACATGTCAAATTCAATCAAGTTGGATCAAAAGACTTCAACTATGATCGGCAAGACGCAACAAGCCATAAATCTAGGCCTTTGCGTCCTTTTGTCGTACCAATCTTTACAAGATGAAACCCCCAAAGAATTTGAGGTTGAGCCCTATGAAATAATTCACTATCATAAATCCTATTATTTAATTGGCTTTTCTTTATTGAGAAAAGATTATCGTATGTATCGTTTCAGCTTAGAACGTATGTATTCATGTGAAATCTCATCAAGACATTTTATTCGTGATAATCATTTCCATTTAAGTAACTATATTGGAGAGCATTCTCTAATTCCTTTAGATTTAAAACAAATACAAGTCAGAGTCTATCATAATGAGAATGGTCTTCGTTTGTTTAAAGAAAAATATTGGGGTAATAAACTACAAATCATCAATAAACAAGAGGGTTTCACCGACTTTGAATTTTATACAGACGACATGTCGAATTTGTATCAATCTTTATTTGCGATGACAAATCAAGTAGAAATCTTGCAGCCAGAAGATGTGAAGTCAAACTATGTTATGCGCGTTAAAAAAATATTAAACGCTTATAAAGGATGAAAAGATTTGATTTTTGAAGTACAATAAGAATGGTGAAAAATTTTATGTTACATGTATCAGATTTAATGCGTGAAATGAAATGTGACTGTTTTTGTTGGAACAGTGTCCACAATTCAATTCACCAAGAAAGTTTTTATAAAATGGATTGTCCATTCTCAAACCTTTGGCAAACATATCTAAACGCAACAAATTGCGGTTTAGGTCATTCCATGGATTCAAATGAACAATCTTTAAAGTTATTAGAAGAAAATGATGTCGTATGTTTTGCACGATTCGAATATAAGGAGTGTCGTACAAAAATTCCATATCTAAAAAAAGTAGAGAATGGATATATGGCTGTATATCCACATTTAAGTGCATATCCAAAAGAGAGTGAGGCGTTGATTATGAAAATCAATGAAATCATTCTATCTCATTGTGGTATTCACGTGACTCAAAATCGCATTGTGTATTTAAATAAGGAATATATTCGCAAAGAAAGTCTAGATTTAAATGAATTGTTATGCATAAGTGATAAGCTATTCAATAAGCGTAATCATCTATCGAAAACGATTGCCGAGTGTATAGATGAAGTGGATATTGATTTGGATCGTTGGATTGAAAGAACTAAAGAAATTTTGAATCGTACAAGCATCATTCCAGTACGTACAAAACAATGTACGGCATTAAGAAGATGTAATTATTATCCTGTATGTTTTGACGAATCCAACGAACCCGATGATTCTATTTTGTTTTTTACGACCAATCAACATAAATTAGATGCCTATAACCGTGGCATTCGTCATATTCATGAATTGCCATTGAATCAAATTGAAGGGTTTCGTCTTCAATATGCGCAATATATGGCAAGTAAAACGAATAAACCATTTATGGATCGGGCCGCATTAAAAGTATGGATGAAACAAATTCAGTATCCAATTTCATATCTAGATTTTGAATGGGATACCTTTGCTATACCACCTTATGAAAATATGAAGCCTTTTGATGTGCTTTGTTTCCAATATAGTTTGCATGTAGAAACACAAGACGGAAACTTGAAACATTATAATTTCTTTGAATCGAAAGATTGCAGAAGACATTTTATTGAGCAATTGATTCAAGACCTTCCAAAAACAGGGACGATTCTTGTTTATAATATGGAGGGAGCTGAAAAGCTGAGATTGAAACAATTTGCGAGTCAATTTGAAGAATATAGGGAAGAATTAGAGTCGATTTGTTTAAGAATGGTGGATTTATCAAAACCTTTTGAAGCTGGATTGTATTATAATTCAAAAATGCGTGGACATTATTCTTTAAAGAGTATATTACCCGTCTTTTCAAAAGATGTTTCTTATCTTGATTTAGATATTCAAAATGGTTTAAATGCAGTCTTTGCGTATCGTACATATGATGATAAGGATGAAGAAGAGAAAAAAGAAGTAAAAAAAGCCATTTCAACATATTGTCAAATGGATACATATGCTGAATATATTGTATATCATGGTTTGATTGAGGAGGTAAAAAACAATGCCTAATATTATTACACATACTTTATTTGCACAGGAAATCTTTGATAAAGTAGATGAAGCTACACATGATTTATTTGAACCAAGACTACAACTTTTAGAAATCGGTTCTAATGGACCTGATTTTCTATTCTTTCATGGAATGAATCCAAAAGATTTTTATAAGAAAAGTGATTTAAGAGTTGCTGGAAGCATGTTTCATGCAGCTCATGTCAATGATTTTTACCAAAAAGCTTTGATTTCAATTCGTAATGAACAAGATGAAGACATCAAAAAAGATATGATGACCTATGTTTGTGGACATTTATGTCATTGGGCATTGGATGCGACAAGTCATCCTTACGTTTTCTACCGTACTGGTCCATGTAAAGGAAAAAGTGCTTGGTATCATCATCGTTTTGAATCTTTATTGGATGCGATCATGTTGAAGGTGAAGCGTGAGTGTACAATTGAAGATTTTAAATTTTATGAAGTATGTGATGTAACTAAAGAGCAAGCTAGAGCGATTGCGCGTATTTATGTTGTGGCAATCCGTCAAATCTTAGGTTTTGATATTAAGCCACATCAAATTTTAGAAAGTTTAAACGATTGGCATTTTATTGAAACACTGTTCTATGATGCTTCTGGAGATAAGTTGAAGGCGCTTCAAACATTAGAAACATTCACAAAGGCCTATAACTCTTTATCTGGATATATTGTTCCGAATCATCCAGATGATCCATATGATGTAATGAATCTTTTACATACGCGTTGGGTTCATCCAAGTGACAGTTCGTTTGTTTCAACGGAAAGTTTCTTTGATTTATATGATCGTGCTCAATTATTGGCTATGGAAGCCATTCGTCTATTTTTGGCGGCTTGCCAAAATCCAGATCTAGATGAAGATCTATTGTTATTGATCAAGGATAGAAATTATAATTTGGGTGTTTCAAATCAGACTGAAATGACAAATTTTGATTTAATTTTCGAAAAATAGGTGGAAGGGTTTACAAGTTTACGAAATAGGGGTATTATATGGGTGGTAAGAGAAAGAAAGTATGGCTCACCTTTCGACTCAAAATCCATCTTGTGTGTATATATCCTTCCTTAATAACACATAAGAAATTACTTTATCGATCCTTTCGATGAAAGAAAGCACTTCGGTGCTTTTTTTCTTTTTCTTGACAATTTTTTTGCGTGATATAAAATAATTTAGGTTATACATACAATTTAAAAGGAGATAAACATGATTAGTTCAAATGATTTAAAACCAGGTCTTACAATTTTAGTCGATGGTGAAATCTATACAGTTTTAGAAGCGTCACAAAATAAAACCGCTCGTAGTGCCATGGTTGTTAAGGCAAAAGTTCGTAACATTCGTACAGGAAGTAATGTTGAATTGTCTTGGGGCGGTGGAGAAAAGGTTGAACCTGCTCAAATTGAAAAAAGAGAAATGCAATATTTATATGATACAGAAGATGCCATGGTATTTATGGATAATGAAACATATGATCAAGTCGAAATTCCTATGGATCGTCTAAAATGGGAAAGAAACTTCATTGTTCCAAACTCAAATGTGAATATTTCAAGTTATGAAGGTGAAATTTTAGGTGTTATTTTACCGGATAAGGCAACTTTAAAAATCGTTGAGTGTGAACAAGCCGTTAAGGGAGATACAGCTACTTCTGCAAGTAAAAACGCTGTTTTAGAAACGGGATTAGAAGTAAAAGTTCCTTTATTTATCAATCAAGATGAGTTGATTGTAGTAAATACAAATGATGGTAAATATTCAGGACGTGCAAAATAGGCGATTGCCTATTTTTCTTTTTTTGTTGAATAGTGTATAATAGTAAGGAATGTTTAGGAGGTACTTATGACTCAACTTTCAAGAAAACAAAAGTATCAAGAACTTAGAGATCGTTTAGATGAAGAAACAACTGCAGCTCAAGTGCAGCCAGTAAAACTACAAAGACTATCACGTGTAGATAGTGGTTCACATGCTAATAAGCCATTGTATCCACATGATACGGTGCGTGTTTCTCCAACTGTAAAAGAAATGCCTACTTCTCCAGTTATGGAAGATCTTCTTGGGGAAGTAAAACAATACAATATTGATAATGGAAATCGTATTACAGATGATACGCAGATCAATATTTTAAAACAATTGGATTCAACGAGTGAAACAAGAAAAAGAAATCAACATGTGATTCCAATGGAAACAGATGATGAAGATTTAGGTTCGACAATGAAAATTTCAAAACCTACAACACAAGAGTTTGAAAGACCTGTTCGCCAAGAACCTAAGGAAGAAAAAATTGTCTTAACAAGTGATGATGTAGAAGATGTCAAAAAACCTGTGGATGACAATTTGGATTTAATGTTCTTATCTGGTGATGATTTTGATAAAACAGAAGAACAACAAAAAAATGAAAAGAAGAAAAAATCAAAACGTAAAAAAGAAAAACGTGATGAACTTGAATCTATGCCTAGTGCAAAAATGCGCATGAAAACTTCGGATTTTGAAAAAGCAAGTAAAAAAGGGAAGAAGGGTTCAGAAATCGTATTAAATGTCGTATTAGGTATATTAATTATTGCCTTAGTTGCGATTATTGGTTATTTGGTTTGGACATTTAAGAATATTTAATGAGGACTGAAATGAAAAAAATTAATATTGCGATTGATGGCCCTAGTGGGGTCGGAAAAAGTACGATTGCGGATATTGTTGCTGAAAAGTTAGGTATGAAACATTTGGATACGGGTGCTATGTATCGTTGTGTAGCATATAAGACTTTAAAAGACAACATGGATATTCATGATGAAAATGCGATGAGTGATTTAATGGATTCGATTGATATTCATTTTGACGAAGAAAATCATGTATATTTAGATGGGGAAGATGTTTCTAAAGAAATTCGTATGAATGATGTTTCGATGCAGGCAAGCAAAACGAGTCAGCTTGCGATCGTTCGTAAAAAATTAGTGAATCTTCAACAAAAAGTATGTGCAAGTAAAGGCTTTATTGTAGATGGTAGAGACATTTGTTCTGTTGTTTTGCCGGATGCAGAAGTTAAAATTTTTATGAGTGCTTCAAGTAAGGCAAGAGCCCAAAGAAGATATGATGAATATATATCTAAGGGAATCAATGCAGATTATGAGACAATCTATCAAGATATTGTCGCAAGAGATTATCAGGATACCCATCGTGAAATTTCGCCTTTACAAAAAACAGAAGATGCGATTGAAATTGACACTTCAAACCTAACTATAGATGAAGTCGTTTCAAAAGTATTAGAAATAGTCGAATAATGTAGAAAGGGGACCACAATATGATTCGAGGTACTGTGGCCATAGTTGGTCGGCCAAACGTTGGAAAATCAACGATATTCAATCGTTTGATTGGACAAAGAAAGAGCATTGTAGATGATACGCCCGGAGTAACAAGAGATAGAATTTATGGTGAAGTGGAATGGCTGACACAAACTTTTCGCTTGATCGATACGGGTGGTATTCAAATTGAGGACCAGGCATTTGCCCAGGAAATCAATATGCAAGTAGATATTGCGATTGAAGAAGCGGATGTTATTATTTTCTTAACTTCGGCAAAAGAAGGTGTAATGACAGATGATACAGTTATCGCAAGAAAACTACAAAAGTGTAAAAAGCCAGTTATTTTGGCTTGTAATAAAGTGGACAATCCAGAAATGCAGATGAATGTATATGAGTTCTATGCCTTAGGTCTAGGCGATCCTGTTGTACTTAGTGGAGCTCATGGTATTGGACTTGGAGATTTATTGGATATTGTCATGGAAAAACTTCCAGAAAAGAATTTATCTCCATATGAAGGTATTACTTCATTTTGTGTCATTGGACGTCCAAATGTTGGAAAATCAAGTTTAGTCAATTCAATCTTAAAAGAAGATCGTGTTATTGTATCCAATGTTGAAGGTACAACGCGTGATGCGATTGATACGCCATTTCATGTTGACGATAAAGAATATATGATCATTGATACGGCAGGTATTCGTAAAAAAGGTAAGATTTATGAGAATATTGAAAAATATTCGATCTTACGAGCTTTAAGCGCTATTGATCGTAGTAATGTTGTATTATTCTTAATTGATGGTGAAAAAGGTATTCGTGATCAGGATAAACACGTTGCAGGTCTTGCGCATGATGCTGGTAAAGGTGTCATCATTGTCTACAACAAGTGGGATACAGTTGAAAAAGATGAAAAGACAATGGCTAAGATTGAAAAGGAAATTCGTGCTCAATTCTTATATTTGAACTATGCACCAATTGCGTTTACTTCAGCACTGACTGGAAGTAAAGTGAATCAATTGATTCCTTTGATTGATCAGGTACATGATGCATGTACTTTGCGTATTCCAACAAATATTTTAAATGATGTGATTCTAGATGCACAGATGATGAATCCGGCAAAACCACACTTGGGTAAACAATTAAAGATTTATTATGCTAGTCAAGTTGCAGTTGAACCTCCAACGATTGTCTTATTTGTGAATGATCCAGAATTATTACATTTTAGTTATGCTCGTTTTATTGAAAATAAATTAAGAGAAGCATTTGGCTTTACGGGAACACCAATTAAAATTTTGGCTCGTAAACGCTCATAGTAAGGAGTTAAATATGCGTACAGTTGTGATTGGTAGTGGAAGCTGGGGAACAGCTTTAGCTCAAGTCTTACAAGATAATGATCAAGAAGTTATGGTTTATGGTGTTGCAGAAAATGAAGTGAATGACATCAATGAAAATCATAAAAACTCAAAATATTTTGGGGATGTAGAATTAAATCCTGAATTAAAAGCTACGACAGATATTGAATGCGTAAAAGGAGCCGATATTGTATTATTGGCCGTTCCTACAATCGCAATTGATCCAATTTGTCATCAAATTAATGATTTGTTAGAAAAAAAGACAATCATTATCAATGTTTCAAAAGGGTTCCATCCAGAAACAAATGAAAGAATGTCACAAGTTATTCGTCGTTGTATTGATGAAGATAAATTAAGTTCAGTTGTAAGTTTAATTGGTCCAAGTCATGCAGAAGAAGTTGTTATTCGTTTATTGACTACAATTGATGCGATCAGTTTAAAAAATGAGGATGCGCTTACCGTTCAAAATTTATTCTCAAATCAATACTTGCGTATTTATACAGGTAATGATGAAATTGGATCAGAACTTGGTGTTGCGATTAAAAACGTAATGGCTATCGCTTCTGGAATCTTATCTGGTTTAGGTTACCAAGATAATACGCGCGCAGCTTTAATTACGCGTGGTTTACAAGAAATGATTCGTTATGGTGTTCATTTTGGTGGTCAACAAAAAACATTTATGGGACTTACTGGAATTGGAGACTTGATTGTAACTTGTACAAGTGTACATTCTCGTAACTTTGAGGCTGGATATCAAATTGGTAAAGAAAATTCTGTTGAAAACTTCTTTAAGAACAACACAAAGACTGTAGAAGGTGTTCGTACCGCAAAAATTGTGCATCGTGTTGCGACAGAAAATGGTATTGATATGCCAATTTGTGAAGAAGTCTACCAAATCTTATATAATGGAAAACTTCCAAGTGATTGTGCACAAGATTTAATGATTCGTGATTTAAAGAAGGAATTTTAGTATGGGAAAGTATGTTAATAAGGAGTCTTTAACACAGACTTTATCAATTCAATTAAATATGTCTAAAAAAGATGCTGCATATGCAGTGGATTTGATTTTTAATGAAATGAGTGATGCCTTGGCAAATGATGGTCATGTCGATATTACCGCGTTTGGTAAGTTTGAAATTTTTGATCGTAAATCAAGAATGGGTATCAATCCTGTGACAAAAGAAAGAATGATGATTCAGGCAACAAAACTTCCTAAGTTTCGTCCAAGTCAGACTTTAAAAAATAAGTGCAACAAATAGGTCTTATGACCTATTTTTGTCTTTCGAAAGGATTGGTTATGAGTATATTTATTGTTACATTCGCATTTACATTGGCAATTTCGAGCAAGTGGGCTTATTCTTATTTTGGACTTTCTAGTTTTGAACAAATTGTATACCATATTAAAGTTCCATTAGAAGGCACCAACACACAATTTATTTTTGGGTGGATTAAAAAGTGTTTGCTTCCAGGCTTTATTTTTGGCCTTATTTTTAGTTGGGTTCCTATTAATATTGCTAAAATGATTCTCTTACTTTGTTGTATATATGGTCTTTGTCAAATTCATTTCTTTTCATATGTCTTTGATCAATTTAAGAAAACCGATTTTTATGATACCTATTTTGTCGAATCTGAAGTGGTTTCACCTGAAAAGAAGATGAATTTTATTCACATTTATTTAGAATCGATGGAAACAACCTATGCCAAAAAAAAGAAGATGGAGGAGATGCCAATGAAGATTTATTGCCTTATCTGTCTCAGCTAACAAAAGACTCCGTTTCTTTTTCGCAACATGAAAAAATTGGTGGCGCTAGAGTCTTAACAGGAACAGGTTGGACTACAGGCGGTATTGTTGCGAGTACTTCAGGTCTTCCTTTGATTTTTAGTTTAAAACATAAATTTTGTAAGGATAAAGTTCCATTTATGCCAAAAGTCAATACACTTGGCGATATTCTAGAAAAAGATGGCTATAATCGTGTATTTATGATTGGTTCAGATGCAACATTTGGAGGTAGACGAAGCTATTTTGATCAACATGGTCATTATGATATTCAAGACACAGTTTCTTTAAAAGAAGAAGGAATTCTTGATAAGGATTATCATGCGTTCTGGGGGTTTGAAGATGATAAACTCTTTGAATTTGCGAAAAAGAAGATCTTAGATTTATCCAAATCTTCTAAACCTTTTGACTTTGAAATGTTGACTGTTGATACGCATCATCCTTATGGGTATCAATCTAAAAATTGTAAGAATTTATTTAAAGAACCTTTATCGAATTCGATTTATCATACAGATGAAAATCTAAAAGATTTTATGGAATGGCTAAAGAAACAAGATTTCTACAAAGATACAGTTATAGTCATTCAGGGTGATCATACAAGTATGGCGGCTGAATATATTCATGATACTTATTCATCGAACTATGATCGAAGAGTTTGGAACACATTCATTCATTCAAGAGTAAAGCCTGTAAAAGAAAAAAATCGAGACTTTACGACCATGGATTTTTATCCTACAATATTAGCGGCTTTAGGATACAAGATCAAAGGGGATAAACTTGGTCTTGGGACAAATCTATTTAGCGATACATCTACGCTTACTGAAAAGTTTGATGCAAATTTTGTGGATCAAGAGATTAAAAGAAATTCAACTTTCTATAGGAGGCTCATGTGAGAAAAAAATTTCGTAGTTTTATAATTATACTTGTTGTTGTATTTGTCGTATTTTCGATGCTTATAACGACATTTATGCAGATGCTTCGATTCTAACATTCCTTAGTGGAATGTTTTTTCATTTTAAAGTAAAATGTAAATAGATGAATCGAGGTTTTAATTATGACAAAAAAACAAAAAATCAAATTTATAGCGTTATTATCAACAACGGCTTCTTTAGCTGTTGGATCTTATTTCTTTAAAAAGAAAGTAGAGAAGATGAAAGAGAATGGTACTTTTAATACAATGGTCTTTAAAAAGCGTTTAAACCAATATTTAAAGGCAGCTAAAAAAGATGAATTAACTTTAGAAATCATTGATGGCTTACTAGCTGAATTGGATAAGATGAATGATTTCAAGGCAACGCATGAAGGTTTTGAATTAAATCTAGATACAGATAAGTATATGGAACTACAAGATTATCTAGATGCCTACTATTCTCGTTTGGCAAGTTCAAATCATTTTAAACAAGCGGATACAAATGAAGACAATACACAGGTACGTTTAAGAAAGTGTTTGAACACGCAAAAATACATTCTAGAAAATTTCTAAAGAAAGTCTCAAATCTATATTGAAATTATATAATAAATACGTATGATATCCTTATAAGGATGTGATATATATATGGATTTAATACATAAGAAAAAAGAAAATCGGGCTCAGATCTTTCAGAGCTTTGATTCTTTAAAAGGCTTTAAAGAAATGATTCAAGAATGTGAAGTAGAAATTGTAAGTCCAAGAATTTTATCGCAGGATGATTATGAAATCTTAAATGAAAGAGTGCATGAAATTCAAAAAGGAAAACTTGTCACGATTGAGTATTATGATCGTATTAATTATAAAAGAATCACAGGCGTAGTTTCTAAAATCAATCTGGATACGCAAATACTTCAAATCGTAAAGACAAAGATCAACCTAAAACAAATTAGCTACATACAATTAGAGGAGTGAAAACTCCTCTAATATGCGTTATGGCCATCAATCAATGTGTTTCTTTTCTTAGCGGTCGCAAAGTCTAAGGCGTTCATCCCTTTTAAGATGGCATTCTTGCCATAGCGATGTTTGATTTGAACTAAGGTTTCTTGTAGCTTTTTTTCTCGTTCTATTTTTTCTACGTCTGTAAATAAATCATAATTCTCATAATAATATTCATCTTTCACATCTTGAAAACTTATCGCAATCTGTCGAATGGGATAGTTTGGATTCACAATGCGAATATAGAGTCGTTTGAATTCTTCTAATAAGATGGAATAGGAGTTTGTACAATTCGTAATCTTACATGAGCCACAGCTTGGTTTAATACAATCTTTGGAGTAGCCAATCATTAATGAGATTTGTTTAGTAACCAAATGTTTCTCGGTTAATGTCAATACATTTTGATCCACCATTTCTTTCATAACCACAAAAGCATTTTGGTAGGAATAATCCTCAAAAAGAATTTGGGAATTGGATATAGAATGTTGTTTCGATTTATAATTTTTAATGTCTTGAATGGTCGTAGGCTCTTTGCCCCAAGCATGGTCAATGATATATTCGGCATTTACACCAAATTCTTTATATAATATTTCAATAGGGAATTGGCACAAGTCATACATGTCATAGATACCTAATTTGTGTAATCTTCTTTCCGTTCCATTTCCAAGCATCCAAAAATCTGTTAATGGAACATGATGCCATAATGTTTGGCGATATAAGTCTTCATTTAAATAGGCCATGCGATCGGCGTTATGTTTTGCGGATATATCCATCGCAATCTTAGCAAGATACAGATTGGTTCCAATGCCTACAGTAGCTGTAAGGCCGGTTTTTTCATAAATACGATCTAACATTTTTTTTGCCAATTCTTTGGCATTGACTTGATAGAGCTTTAAATAATTTGTAATATCCAAAAAAGATTCATCGATGGAATAAACATGAATATCTTCTTTGGCAATAAATTCCAAAAAGATTTTATAGACTCTACAGCTATATTCCATATACAAATGCATTCTTGGTGGAGTAATCATATATTCAATTGTAGGAGCAATTTCAAAAATACGACCACGACTCGATACGCCTAATTTCTTAATGGCTGGTGTTGCAGCAAGGGTAATGGCACCACCACCTCGTGTAGGATCGGCCACCACAAGATTGACTTTGAATGGATCAAGGCCAAGTTCAACACATTCTACGGATGCATAAAAGGATTTTAAATCAATACATAAATATGTTTTTTGCATAAATACCTCCACACCCCATATCGTTCGTATAAAATCATAGTTAAAAATAAATAAAAATTCAAGATAGATTTGAGACTTTATTAAAAAGTTAATAAATTTTCACTAGTATTTTGCTTATTTTTTGATACTATATAGATAAAGGTGGTGTAACTATGCAGTTAAGACAATTATTACTTCAATATGAGATTGAAAATAATATTAAACATGATGAGGCGGCTAAAAGAATAGGGATTGGTCGTGCTACATATTTTCGTTGGTTAAAGGGGGAAAGCACACATTTAAAGGCAAATACATTAAAGAAACTATCCGATATGCTGGATTGTGATGTCAAAAGTATTTTGGATGAGGAAGAAAGAATCAAACCAATCGTTGGTAGTGTAAAAGCTGGATATGATGGCTTTCCAATGGAAGATATTGAGGGGTATATTGAATTAAATCGACATGATGGTAAAAAAGGCGATTACTTTTTACGTGTACGCGGAGATTCTATGATCAACGCCCATATCTATGAGGGAGATCTTGTCTTTGTAAAACAGACAAATGAAGTGGATTCTGGAAGTATTGCGATTGTACTTGTGGGTGAGGAAGCAACATTAAAGCGTGTTTTATATAAAAAGGGTTTAATGATTTTAGAAGCTGCAAATCCTAAGATTGACACAAAGGTTTTTACGCCGGAAGAAGTGGAAGAACTTCCTGTAAAAGTAATTGGAAAAGTCTTATATGCTCGTAGAGACTTTGATTGAGGGAGTAATTGAATGAAGATTTGGATTACTAGACATGGCCAGACGGCTTTAAATAAACAAAAATTAATGCAGGGACTTACAGATGAACCTTTAAATGAGACGGGAATTCAACAAGCGAAAGAGGCAAGAAAAAAGATTGGTGATATTCATTTTGATGCGGTATATGCAAGTCCTCTACAAAGAGCGATTCAAACAGCTTCGATTATTGGCAATGTAGATCAAAAGGATGTAAAGATTGATTCTCGTATTATTGAAGTGGATTTTGGGAATTATGAATTGAGAAACTACTTTAAATTAGGATTAAAAATGACTTCCTATTGGGCTTTTCCTGAATTATTGCCAAATCCTAAGTCGGTTGAATCAGTCAAGAGTATGGTCAAACGAAGTCAATCCTTTTTAAAGGAACTTGAAAAGAAGAATTATGAGAATGTATTGATTGTATGTCATGGTGGTATCATTCGTTCTTTATGTGGCTATCTAGAAGATCGTAAAAATGGTATTAAGTGGAGACCAAAGCCTAAAAATTGTGAGATTCGTGTTTATGAATCCAATCATGGTAAGCATACATTTATTGAAACATATAAGTAAGAGATGAAAAGAATAAATAAAACGAAATAGAGGTTGGAGGTTACAAGTGCATGAAAATGGATAAGATGATGTGTGAAAGCAAAGAATTAGAATTTGCGATTTTTTGTATCAAAATATTGCGTCAAGACTTCATGTTGATGCACAAAAGGTATATGTAACCTTAAGTGAGCAGACAAACATCTTGAAAGATTATATTATCCCAGAGTATGAGGTATTGCACACACAAAATATGGATTATGTTTTGGAAGATGAAGTAGAAAAGAAAGTGCAACAAGCTATAGAAACAGGATTACATCTTGTTGAAATTTGGTAAATCGTTTAATAAGTACGAATAGAAAAGGAGTCAAGAAATATGTTGGCATATACGTATTTGGAAAAAGGAAAATTTGAATTGATAGAAAAGCCAAAACCAGTCCTTCTTCATGAAAGGGATGCGATTGTAAAAGTAACACTTGCAAGCATTTGCTCAAGTGATCTGCATATTAAACATGGTAGTGTGCCACGTGCTGTTCCCGGAATAACAGTGGGGCATGAAATGGTGGGTATTGTAAAAGAAGTTGGAAGTAAAGTAACTCATGTAAAACCTGGAGATCGTGTAACGGTGAATGTGGAAACTTATTGTGGAGAATGTTTTTTCTGTCAAAATGGCTATGTAAATAACTGTACGGATGAAAATGGAGGATGGGCTCTTGGATGTCGAATTGATGGCGGACAAGCAGAATATGTACGTGTTCCTTTTGCTGATCAAGGATTGAATAAAATACCTGATGGTGTCAGTAATCGACAAGCTTTGTTTGTAGGGGATGTGTTAGCTACAGGATATTGGGCAACTCGTATTTCAGAAATCAAGGAAGAGGATACTGCATTGATTATTGGTGCAGGTCCTACAGGTATTTGTACTTTACTATGTGTTATGCTTCAAAAGCCAAAAAAGAATAATTATGTGTGAAAAAGATGAGTCTCGTCTTGCTTTTATCCATGAACATTATCCAGAAGTTTTAACAGTAACTCCAGAAAAATGCAAAGACTTTGTGCTAGAAAATAGTGATCATGGTGGAGCAGATGTTGTTCTTGAAGTTGCGGGCGTACCCTCTACTTTTCAGCTTGCATGGCAATGTGCAAGACCAAATGCGATTGTGACAATCGTAGCTTTATATGACGCACCACAAGTTTTACCACTTCCCGACATGTATGGGAAAAACCTGACTTTCAAAACAGGTGGTGTTGATGGTTGTGATTGTGAAAAGACTTTACAATTGATTGCACAAGGTAAGATCAATACAGAACCTTTGATTACACATACATATCCTCTTAGTCGAATTGCGCAAGGGTATGAACTATTTGAAAACAAACGTGATGGTGTAATTAAAGTAGCCATTGAGTGTTAATTTAAAAAGGAATCCATAATCATGTATTTTAGAATTCCTTTTGATTTGGGTCAAGATCCGTATTCACATTAGCATGGAATGAACTATTACTTTTTGATAGAATAATAGTAATAGCGAATTATTAGGAGACAGTTTTCATGAATAAACAATATAATTATAAAAATATCTTAAAGGAAGCCATGATTTTGACACTCGCAGTTGGAATTATTGCAGCAGCCGTCTATTTTTTTCTAGTGCCTAGTCATACTTCTGTAAGTAGTATTTCTGGATTAGGTATCATACTATCTAATTTTGTGCCGTTACCATTATCTGCCATTACCATGATCTTAAATGTTGTTTTATTAATTATTGGCTTTTTAACTTGTGGCAAAGAATTTGGTGTAAAAACAGTCTATACAAGTATTATGCTACCTGTTTTTCTTGCTTTTTTTGAAATCCTGTTTCCAAATTTTGTATCTTTCACAAACAGTCAAGAATTGGATGTATTGTGCTACATTCTTGTAGTGAGTGTGGGATTGAGTATTTTATTTAATCGAAATGCTTCATCCGGAGGGCTTGATATTGTCGCAAAAATTATGAACAAATATCTGCATATGGAACTAGGAAAAGCAATGTCCTTATCGGGTATGTGTGTGGCCTTATCCGCAGCTCTTGTTTATGATAAGAAAACGGTTGTGTTAAGTATTTTGGGTACTTATTTTAATGGCATTGTTCTAGATCATTTTATCTTTGATCATAATATTAAACGAAGAGTATGTATCATCACACCAAAGGAAAAAGAGCTTCGTGAATTTATCATCCATGAACTACATAGTGGAGCAACGGTATATGAAGCATATGGTGCATACAATATGGAAAAACGTAATGAAATCATCACCATCGTAGATAAAGTGGAATATCAAAAGTTGATGAAATTCATCAATACACTCGATCCAAAAGCATTTATTACTGTATATAATGTATCGGATATGCGATATCAACCAAAGATTTAAGTAAGGCAAGACCTTACTTTTTTTCCTTTTAAATGACCTATTTGGACAATACATTTGATTCTAAATGGCTAAATGATTAATATGAAGATAAGGAGATAGGGTATGGATAAAAGGGTATTTGGAAATTGTGTAATCATAGTTTTAATTTGGCTGTGTAATCGCTTGGCTTATTATTACTTATCTAAAAATACAAGTTTCATTGTGAGTGGCATTATCCTGATTATTGGCTGCTTAATAATGTGGAGGTTTAATTCTGAATATAGATAAATGTACAAGATTTGATGATTTGAATAAACAATTTACCATTCCATCCGATACATATTCTTATAGTGATGTAGTCGTTTTTGTGCCTTAAATGAAAAAGCTAAGTATAAAGGAAAGGGTGTTCCATTTACGGCTATACTTCCTAGTGGACCATTACCATTTGGGATTCTACAAAATCATATCTATTTGTTAAAGTAAAGATTGTATTAAAAGATGAAACTATTTTGACCATATATGTATCGAAAGAGAAGGTGTTGTTTAATAGTGATATGTACTTAAGTGATTTGAAAGAAGCTAAATCAATTTTATTCAAAATAAAAGAAAGAATTGGTTAAGATTCCTTCTTGTATTCGGATATAATTAAGCCAGATAAAGTAAGTATAGTTCCAAGAACAATACATGGCGTAATCTTTTCATGTAGGATAATTACTGAAAAGATAATTGTGGCGATGGGGTTTAAATATACATATTGATTGGTTCTAACACTTCCTAATATGGAACAAGAATGGTTCCAAATCACAAAGCATCCCGCACAAGCTATTACACCTAAGAAAAGTAGATTTAATAGATTGAGTGGGATTAGAATCTCTTCCATGGATACATCAAATCCTAATATTGGAAGGCTGATTGTCATAAAGAAAAGTCCCCACGCAAAGATTCGTTTCGTATTTTGAATGGAAGTATGTTCTAATGCATTGACTTTCTTTAATACAACACTATATATAGCCCACATCACGGCTGCTACAATTGTAAGAATATCTCCCTTTGGAGATAGATGCATTTGTTGGCCATTAAAGCTAATGAAGAAGATTCCAATAAAGGCTACAATGAAGCCTACCACAAAGTTGATTTGAAAGGGTTCATCTTTAAAACATAAATAGGCAAGTATGGAAGTAAAGAAGGGTGCTATCGATATTATGACACCTACATTTGTGGCATATGTATAGACTAGGGCTGTACTTTCTAAAAAGTAATAGAGGAAAACACCGGTTAATCCGCTAAGGATATACCAAATCTCATCTTTTCTATTTTCTAGTTTTAATATTTTAGGACTTAAAATGCATAGTGTTAAAAAACCAATTAAAAAGCGTATAAAAAGAAGTTCAATGGGTGTAAATGTATCAAGTAGTATCTTACTCGATACAAAGGTAGAACCCCAAATCATAATGCACACAAAAGCTAAAATATGTCCAATCATTGTTTTATTTTTCATACCAAACTATTATATCAAGAAATTGAAAGGAAGTGTCAAGATATGAAGAAATTAGATCCTGTTGTCATTATTGTCGATGTATTATTACTTGTTGGGTGTGGATGCATGTTCCTATATGGAAAGATGTCAGCTCATTCTTTATTTATTGTAGGCATTATTCTTGTAGGTGTATTAGTCTTATATTTGTATGTCACAAACTATAAAGACAATCATTATGGAGGAAGATTCCACAAAGATTTCTAGGCGGTAGTAATACCGCTTTTAGTATGCTATAGTGGAGTTAAAGAAGGCGATATTATGGGCGGGTTATGTGTATTACTATTAATGATGTTTTGTGTAGGATGGATCTTATGCGTATTCTTTTTATCGATGTTAATTCCACTATTGATCATCTATAACGGGATTGTTGGCATTGTATGTTTAATACTATATTTTGTATTACGCAAGAAATCTGTTTTTACCAAATATACAGAAGGCTATAAACATGTACTATCTATTGTATTAAAATATTTTCTAATTGTATATGGAAGTATTTCATTAGTATTTAGTATCATATTAGCTATTTTAAACTTTTGTTAGGAGATAAATATGACAGTATTAGGTGTGGATTTAGGAACAACCAACAGTTTAGCGGTTGTCTACAAAGAAGGAAAGCCAGTACTAGTACCCAATGCGTATGGCGAATATGTAACTCCAAGTGCTGTCAGTATCTTGGATGGTAAGATTGTTGTTGGAAAACTAGCTAAGGAAAGATTAATTACGCATCCAGAATGTAGTGCATCTTTGTTTAAACGAAATATGGGTACAGATGTTACTTATAAATTAGACAAGAAAGAGTATGATTCGGCAACACTATCTTCTTTTATTGTGAAACAATTGATTGAAGACGCGCAAAATTATTTACATGAATCTATCGATGAAGTTGTGATCAGTGTGCCTGCTTATTTTAATGCGCGTCAAAGACAGGATACAAAGCGAATAGGAGAACTTTTAGGAATTAAAGTAGAGCGTTTGATCAATGAACCAAGTGCTGCAGCAATCGCATGTCACATGGACGATGAATATGAAACCTTCGTTGTATTTGATTTTGGTGGAGGCACATTAGATGTTTCCGTCGTTGACTGTTTTGAAAATGTGATTAGTATCAATGCGATTAGTGGAAATAATCATTTGGGTGGCACAGATTTTGATCGAGCTATGGCTGAATATTTTTGTTTGAAAAATGGATTAGACTATAATATCTTAGACTCTTCTTTTCAACAAAGCATTTTACGGGCTTGTGAACAAGCCAAAATTAAGTTGAGTACACAAAATGTAGTTGAAGTTTCTTTAGTTCATTTAAATAAGAATTATAATTGTGTATTTGACGAGAATGTACTATTTAGTATTACACATTCCTTACTAGAATCTTGTAAAAATGTCATTGGTAAAGCTGTTAAGGATAGTGGTTTTTCGGCGAGTGAACTCGATAGTTTGATTCTTGTAGGAGGCTCAAGCAAAATGCCGGTACTTCAACATTATTTATCAGACGCTTTAAATATTCCTGTACTAAAAGAAGAACATATGGATTCTTTAGTTGTACTTGGACTAGGAAAATATATTGGCATTAAACAAAGGGATGAAAATATTAAAGATGTAGTTGTAACGGATATTTGTCCTTTTTCCTTAAGCACTTCTACTTACAATGAACAAAATCCAGACTTAGAATTATCAACCGTACTTATTCCTAAGAATTCAGTTTTACCAACAAGTAAAAAGATGACTTTGCGTACCGTGCATAAAGGACAAACTAAAGTCAATATTAGTGTGTTTCAAGGACAGGCCATGTATGCGAAAGAAAATTTATTTTTAGGTCAAGCTTTTATTCATGTTCCTAGAAATATGCATGATTATGAATCGTTTGATTTGATCTATTCGTACGACATTAATTCCATGTTGTATGTAGAAGCCATTGTCCATTCTACAAAGGAACATTATATTTTTAGAGTATCAAAAGGCGATGTGCTAGAAAAAGTGGATGCGTCTGTTCGTTTAGATTCTATCAAAGAAGTATCTTTAGCTTTATATCAAAATAATGAAGTGGATGCCTTGCTTGCTCGTATTGAAAGAATTTATCGGGAAGTGGATGAAGAAACACAGGATTATTTGATGAAACTTCATACTGAATTCACAAAAGATATGGAAAGTTTGATCAACAATATCCAAAAAAGAAAACGTCTTATTAATCAAGTTTCACAAATCTTGAATCAAATCGAAGAAAGTCAAAATGTAGATTCTTTAGATATCTTTAGTCAAGAGGAGGATGAAGAAGGAGAGTATTTGGCATGAATGCGTGGGAAATATTAGGGATTGAGCCTACAAGTGATAAAAAGACAATTAAAAGGGCATATGCCAAACTTTTAAAACAATATCATCCTGAAGAAAATCCAGAGGAATTCAAACAGATTCAAGCGGCTTATCAACAATGTCTACATTCAGATCAAGAAATAGAATCTGTTTCATTTGAACAAAGTGGACAAGATATTAAAGCACAACCCATTTCAATTAAAGAAGATACAATTGTTCCTCCACCTATTCCTAAAATAACGACATTATTTATTCAGAATGAAAAGGATGTAGTTGTTTATCAAGATATATTAAATTCGATTGAAAAAAGTTTGCCCAAAAAGATTGGGTCTAAAGAGATCGTACAAGTTTTTACAGATCCTAAAATTATGCCGTATTTTGAGGATGAATTTTTCTGTAGAAGATTAGAAGACATCTTTTTATCTCGTAAATTAAAACATATTAAGAATTTTAGAGATCCTATTTATATGTATTTAGGAAAGTATAGTATGTCAAAATTATCAAATGTAATGGATTATTCAAATGTTTCAATCTATAAAAGACCAGCTTTTGTAGCTTTTATTGTAGTTAGTGTCATTCTTTTAGAGATGATACTGGGTATTGTTTAACACCGAAAGAGTTTGATATTCTTTATTTTCTTGCACAAAATAGAGGTGAAGTTTTTACGAAGGAATAGATCTAAAAGGCTGTATGGTCCTTGATGATTCCAATATCATGGCTTTTAATTCGTAAACTAAGAAAGAAAATCATAATCCAGATGATCCTCAATATATATTAACGATTTGTGGCATTGGCTATAAATTTAATGATCAACTCTAAAAGGCTAGAAATAGCCTTTTTATTATGTTAATGTTTATTTATGAAAACATATTTAACTTTAGAAAAATCAATTTCTCATAAATCGAATTATGATGGATCCTTATACAAGTCTTATGTAACTTCATTTTTTTCGTATACAAAATCACATCATACAATCAATGATTTCTTTGATGAAGAAGGGAATGTATATATTCCTGAAGTTTATTCATTCTGTGAAAAAAAGATAGATCCAGAAACAAATGAAATGTTTGTACGAGCAGATGTTGAGTTTGAAGATGGATTGGATATGGACTTTCTTCTTCATAAACCACTTTATTTTAATGAACCAGAATGGTTTCATAATTTGACAAATGAAAAAATCAATAAAATCGTATGTAGCTATTCGGATTGGGATATATTGAATCTAATTGATAATAAAACGAGTAATAAAACTATAAATATATCTATATTTGATGATGGAATGATTCAAATTGAAGATACAAAGGAAAATCAAAATCCTTTAATTTCAACATATCAAGTTAACAAGACTTACATTCAACAATTCTTTGAAGCTATGAAGCTAAATCTAGGTAGTGAAAACACATATGAGCCTAGCTATGTTGGTGGATGGTCTAGAAGTTTTACATTATATTGTGAAAGCGGGAATGTGTTTGAATATCACGGCAATTATTGTACAGATTCGAATGAGGATAGTCTTACGACAAATATAGTAGAGGAGTTACTTACAAAATGTCAGATTGTTATTTAACTTTAGAAGAGGTAAAACTCAACACATCATATAAAACATATATTACTAATTTCTTTTCATATACGAAATCTCGACATAGAATTCAATATCTTTATGATGAAAATGACGACGTACATTCTGTTGAATTGTATGAAATAATAGATCGAAAAGTAGATCCAGACACAAATGAACTATTTGTTCATGCTGAATTTGAGTTTGAAGATCATGAAGATATGGATGATTTTCTTCATAAACCACTTTATTTTAGAGAACCTGAATGGTTTTGTGATTTGACAAATGAAGAAATTGTACAACTAGATTGTATTTTTGAACAATATGAACATGTTTTGGGACCACTCATTGAAAGAAATAATATTTCTATATTTATTGATGGAACAGTGCAAATAAATGATAAAATTTATCATTTGTCTAAACCAAAGATTTATGATTTTTTTGATGAAATTCGAATAAATTTAGGCAGTGAAAAAACATATAGACCCTTACTATGTGGTGAGTGTAGTAGCCGATATACTTTGCATCTAAAAAGTGGTAAAGTCATTAAATATTCTGGTGATTATGCTTTATGTGATGGCACTCCATATGGATGTAAAAGATATACAAAATTAATTGTCGATGATTTAATCAAACAAGTATATGAAAGTGATTGATTCTTATTGAGAATTTTAATAAGCTATTATTAAAGGAGATTATATAATATGAAATATGGATTTGGAGTTGATATTGGTGGTACTACCATTAAGATTGGTTTATTTTCAATCGAGGGGGATTTGATTGAAAAATGGGAGATTCCGACAAATAAAGCGGAGAATGGAAAACATATTCTTAAAGAAATTGCTGATTTTATTCATCGTACTATCAAGGAAAAAAACATCGATAAAACGGATGTTTTTGGTGTAGGTTTAGGTGTGCCAGGACCTGTAAATAAAAACGGTGTCGTGAATGGATGTGTAAACTTAGGTTGGAACGCATTCAATGTCGAAAAGGAATTTAATGAAATTTCTGGCTTTCGTGTAAAAGTAGGAAATGATGCCAATGTAGCAGCCCTTGGAGAAATGTGGCAAGGGGCAGGAAAAGGATACCAAGACGTATTGATGGTTACACTTGGAACTGGTGTTGGAGGCGGTTGTGTTTTAGATGGAAAAATCGTTTCCGGAATTCATGGTGCAGGTGGGGAAATTGGTCATATGCCTGTAAAGAATGATGAACCGATCGCATGTAACTGTGGTAACCATGGATGTTTAGAACAATATGTTTCAGCTACTGGAATTGTTACACAAGCTAAGAAAACATTAGAACAAGACACTTGTTGTTCGAGTTTACGAAACTATGCATCTTTAGAAGCCAAGAATATTTATGATGAAGCTAAAAATGGGGATGAAATCGCCAATGAAGTTGTCAATCTAACTTGTAAAATCTTAGCTAAATCACTTGCACAAGTATGTTGTGTAATTGATCCAGAAATCATTGTGATTGGTGGTGGCGTTTCTAAAGCTGGAGATATCTTAACTTCAAGAATTAGCACATTCTTTAAAGAGTATGCATTCCATGCATGTGAAAATACACCTATCGTTTTAGCTAAACTTGAAAATGATGCTGGAACGTATGGCTGTGTAAAATTATTATTTTAATTCTACTAAAAATGCAAGGGTTTAACCTTGCATTTTTCTATAATAATGGCGAAAAGATTCGAATAATGCTTAAGAATAATCCTTTGACAATATTAACATGGGCATCTTCAATTTGCATTTCTTTACATTTTGACAATGTATCCATAAAGTTTTGTTTCACATCCAAAATCTTTTTTGACTTATATAATAAAGTACCATTTTCAAAATGAAGATATAGTGAACGATAATCCAAATTGATTGTTCCTACTGTGGCATATGTATCATCACATACAAAGACTTTGGAATGGACAAATCCAGGTTCATATTCATAGATTTTAACACCACCTTGAATCAATTGCGCATAGTAAGTTGTACCCATATCATGCACGATTTGTTTATCGGCAATGCCTGGCATAATGATTCGTACATCCACACCTTTTTTTGCGGTATGAATCAACGTGTTGATCATTTCAGAATCAATAATTAAATAGGGAGTCATAATATAAACATATTCATTGGCACTATTTAACAAGTCTTCATAAACGGATTGTCCGGTTAATTCTTGGTCTAAAGGTGTTTCTGCATAAGGAGCAATATATCCATCAAAAGATGTTTCATCAACAATCTTGGAGTTTTTAAAAACAGTATAATCTTCATCTTCATGGCGCAAAGCATTCCAGTTTGTCAAAAACATGACTAGATAAGACCATACAGCTTTACCTTTGATGCAAATGATATTGTCCATCCAATGACCATATTTAACTTTTTTATTAATATATTCATCGGCTAAATTAGCACCACCACTAAAGGCAACCTTTCCATCAATAACCAATATTTTACGATGATCCCTATGATTCATAATCGTATTAATGATTGGGGAAATACGATTAAAAGAAACTGCTTTGAATCCCTTTTTTCTGTAATTGTTTCGCATAAGAAGCAGGAAGTGTACCTAATGATCCCATGTCATCATACATAATACGTACTTCAACGCCTTGTTTTACTTTTTCTTCTAATATAGAAAGAATAGAATTAAACATAATGCCTTCTTCAATAATGAAATATTCCATAAAAATATATTTTTCCGCTTTTTTTAGCTCTTTTAACATACCATCAAATCCATTTTCGCAGGGTGCATAATATTCAAAACCGGTATTGTGATAAAAAGGAAAGCCTTCTTCAGATAGAAAAGAAAGTTGTGAAACATAATCTTTATTATCTTTACGAATTTCATCGATGATGGATGCATCTTGTATATAATAAGATTTCTTGAACTTTCCTTATTTAATAGTGAAATGATATGTATTTTCCCTTATTTTTGCCCTTATGAGAGAATCAGCAAGGGAAATAAGGGAAAGTTTTATTTAGTCGTTGCCTGCCACTTTATCAAGAAGTCTTGCGGAGTCCCGCTTTGCTTTTCTTGTAGAGTGGGCGTAGACATTCATTGTGGTACTGACATCTGAGTGTCCTAACAGTTCCTGCACATCTTTTGGGGCAGCTCCGTTTGAGAGGAGGTTGCTTGTGTAGGTGTGTCGCAACTGGTGGAAATGGAAATTCTCAAATCCGTCCAGCCTTTTTGCAACTGATCGGCAGGCAATGCTGAGTGTGCTTGGCAGTTCCAGACATCCGTCCGGTCTCAGGCAGACAAAGGAGATTTCCTTGTAATCTACCGGGATTTCTTCGGTTCCGTCCAGATGATAATATTCATAATACACTCTGTTTTTGTCCTGTGCTTCCTTGTAGAAATTGCGGTGGTAAAGTTCACCATACTGCATCCGGCTTTTAAGCTGTTTTTTTCTGGCGGTTTTCAGTATTTCAGTCAGAGTATCGCCAAAATCAACAATCCTTACTTTCTTTCGCTTGGTCGGTCCGATGATGTTTTTATGTTTTGTGCCATCATAGCGGATACTTCTTTTAATGGTCAGGCATTGTTCTTCAAGATTGATGTCCTGCCATGTCAATCCGCAAACTTCACCGATACGAAGTCCCGCATAGTATGCGATCTGGATTGGCAGGATTGCAGGTGGATTCTTTACTTTGAGGTATTCTATCAGTCTCTCATAATCTTCATGGGAAATAGGCTGTATGCCTTCTTCTACCTCATCATCTGAGAATAAATCCACATCCTCTGCCTGTTTTTTCAGCTTAATATACTGCATAGGATTAAAAGTAATCAACTGTTTTGGAAATACTGCAAACCGGAAAGCCTGTTGTAATACTGCGGAAAAAGAATGGATATAATCTTTACTGTATCCTTTTCTCACTTTTCCATCTGGAAATTCCCCACCGAATGTAAGCAGATCGAGAAATGCCTGTAAATGTTCAGCAGTAACGGTTTTTAATTTGCGTTCTGCAATCGGATGTTTCTTGATACAACGGATTGCACCAAGATAATTTTCCACTGTACCATTGCTGAGTGTTCCGACTTTCAGTTCTTCTTCCGCCCACATATCAAGAAGTTCTCCTACGGTAAGATTATCTGTCTTTGCGACAAATTTCTTGCTTTCGTAATCATCCATTGCCTGACGGAGCAGTTTTTCCGTTTCACTTTTACTTTCTGTTCCAGCGTATTCTTTCTGAACCAGATTGCCGCTTGCATCTTCTACATAGAAGCGGTAGTACCATTTCTTTCCTTTTTTTCTTACAGATCCTTTTGCCATAATCGTGTGTCTCCTTTCGATATCAGACAATCGGAACTGATGAAATGCTTCTTGCGTGTAAGTATATCATAACTCCGGTTGTCGTTCTATACCGAATCAGAATCCTCATACAAAACTTCGGATAAAAGATTTTCAAGCCTTTGTTCTGCCATTTCCGGTTTCTTGGAATAAAGCCTTACGATATCTGCCATGTCGTTAAAGGCATTAACAGTGTGGGTGATCTCCCGGAGAAACATAATCTCGTTATATTCATCATTCGATTCAAACCCCATTACTTTTGCAATATCAGCTTCATTCGTGTTGCCCTTGTAATTCTTGCAGGCAAACTGGAATGATTCCAGAAACAGGTTATATTGCTTTAACATCAACAGCAGTAAATCTTTGGAAAAAGCATCTTCCTTTTTACTAAGGTCGAGAGGTAACTGTTTGAGAATATCGCCCATTGCATCACGAATCTGTAATTCTTTCTTATCCGTAATATCGGTTTCGTATTCATCGGTTTCCCCCTTGAGCCATTCAATAGATACATGAAGTGCTTCCGAAAGACCTTCCAGCACCATCTTTTTGGTATTGTCAATCGAACCATTCTCATAACGCAGGATTGTGGAAGCGGTAACTCCCATCTTCTCTGCAACATAAGGCTGTGTCAGATTTAATTCCAGACGACGCTGTTTTGCCCTGCTGCCTATCAGCTTGCGTAGTTCTTTATCTTTCATGCTGATTGCCTCCTTTTTCGGTATGTATGAATTATAGCATGTACCTCACATAATTGCAATATGCAATATAATAATTATTTTTAAAATTTCATAACGCTTGACAACACAATATAAAACCGCTATACTAACAGCACAACAAAAATTGCATAATGCAATTCATAAGGAGGTGACAAGATGACGGAAAGAAAGATTGCATTATCCATCGAGGAAGCAGCCGACTATACAGGAATTGGCAGAAACACTTTGAGAAAGCTGGTTGAATGGAAGAAGCTTCCGGTATTAAAGGTCGGAAGAAAAGTCCTTATTAAAACTGACATTCTAGAAAAGTTCATGGAAGCCAACGAGGGGCGAGATCTGAGGGATAAAGGAAATGTAAAAACTGTCACAAGAAATGTGGCAACTTAAAAAGGCGGCTTCCTACGAAACCGCCAAAGGTTCTATCAGACCGAAGCCATGATATACCTACACGCAAGAGGATTATACCATGTGCTTCTCCTGATATGCAACCGGGAACTAATGTTTATCTTGTCGGAAAAACATCGACAAGATAACCAAGGATGAACTGATTGTTTATCGTGTGCCAAATCTTAGCAGAGCAAGATTTGATTATAAGAGAAAGGATGAAGACGATATGGCGAAATCAACAAAGACTTATGAAGAAAGAATACGTGCATTAGAGAAAAAGGAACAGGAAAGCATCGAAGCTACCAAAAAGCTCATTGCACAGCGAAAGGAACTGGAAAAGAGAAAGAAAGCCGAGGAAAGTAAAAAACGAACCCACAGGCTCTGTCAGATTGGCGGTGCGGTGGAATCGGTTCTTGGCTGTCCGATTGAGGAGGAAGATTTACCAAAGTTGATAGGCTTCTTAAAAAGGCAGGAAACAAACGGAAAGTTTTTCTCAAAGGCGATGCAGAAAGAGCCACTTACAGATATGGAGGAAGTGTAATGGCGGAGGGAGTGGGTTTTCCATTCCCTTCATTGCCTTTGAATGAAGGGCGCACTTATGGACAACCAGAGGTCGTCCTTATAAGTTTGCCACAAGTGGCAACCGGTCTGCGCTTACGCTTGCCGGGCTCGTTCCGTCGGCGGGGCTTTCAGCCAGACCTGCTCATGCCGCAGGGGGCACTCTTGCGCAGAGGGCGTTCCGACAGCTTCACTTCTGCCAAACTAGAAGAAGATGCTGTCGGAAATCAATGCCGGATACGGCAGAAAGGGGGAATCGTATCATGGCGATATTTCACTTTACAGTAAAGATTGTCGGACGCAGTAAAGGAAAATCTGTCATATCCGCATCGGCATATCTTAATGGAGATGTGATGAAGAATGAGGAAACAGGCAGAATCAGTTACTATACTTCCAAAAAGGAAGTCGTCTACACCAGTCTGATGATGTGCGAAAATGCACCTCCTGAATGGCTGCATGTACCGGAAGAAAATATAAAAAGGTTTCAACAGTCTATCCGTTATAAAAGAGCGGATGATAAAGATGCCGCACTGGAAAAGTTTAAAATCACATTTCAGAAACAGCGTCTATGGAATGAGGTATTGAAGATAGAAAAAAATGCAGATGCACAGCTTGGACGCTCATTTGAATTTTCCCTGCCGAAAGAATGGAGCAGACAGGAACAGATTGATTATACAACCGAATATATTCAAAAGACTTTCGTGGACGAGGGAATGTGTGCCGACTGGAGCATACACGATAAGGGCGACGGGAACCCACATGTGCATTTACTTGTAACCATGCGACCATTCAATCCAGACCACTCATGGGGCAGCAAGGAAGTCAAGGACTGGGATTTTGTCAGAGATACTGACGGAAATATCGTGGTTGATGAATCCCACCCGGACTGGTGGCAGGATAAGAAAAATCCAGACCGTCATGGAATCCGTATTCCGGTACTTGATGAAAACGGAGTACAGAAAGTCGGGGCAAGAAACAGAAAACAATGGAAAAGGGTTCTGACTGACGCTACCGGCTGGAACAATCCAAAGAATTGTGAGTTATGGCGAAGCGAATGGGCAAAGATGTGTAACCGGCATTTATCCATAGACAATCTGATTGACCACCGCTCTTATGAAAGACAGGGCAAATTGAAAGTCCCTACGATTCATGAGGGTGCAGATGCAAGGAAGATTGAGGAAAAATATCTCACCGGGCAGATAAGGAAAGGTTCATGGAAGGTCGAGGAAAACCAGATGATTAAAAAAACAAAATGCACTGCTGCAAAAGGTAATTGCAACCTTTGGTAAGGTATCCGGTGCATTGTCGATGTGGAGGGAGTGGTTGAATGACATTAGAAGAAAGCAAAGAAGTAATTCCCATGATGGAAGCAATGATTACACAGATAGAGGAACAGCAGAATATCATGGCAGAGATGCTTCAGGAGATACAGGAAAAGGACGAGAAGCTGATGTGCTTTCAGGAGCAGGAAGAACGATTGCAGCAATTAGAGAAAGAATTGTCAGAGCTGCTACAAATCTTACCGGATACAGAAGAACTGTTGATGCTTCTGGAAGAAAAGACAGACCAGATACAGAAACTCACAGACGAAAATCAGCAATGGCAGGAATTGGCACAGAAATTAAACAGCGAGAACCGGCTATTGCAGAAACAGAACAGCGAATTACTGAACTTGAACAGCAATTAGAGAAAGGAAGGTTGATTGATGAACGAATTAAGAAACTCAAAGAGCGACGATCAACTGGAAGAGTTGCTTCTGCTGACAGAGCAGATGCAGGAAGAACTCGACCAGAAAGACCGGACTATCAGGGAACTGAAAGTGCAGCTCGACGAATCGCTGACCTTGAACGAGAAGTTAAACAGCGAGAACAAAACAGAGAACATTCAAGCCTTAAAGAACGACTTGAGGAAAACAAAAGAATTGTTGCAGAGCGAGAAAGAGAAAACACACACCGTCCAAGCCATGATAGAGGAATGTCGAGATAAGCAGAGACAGGCAGAACAGGAACGGGATTATGCACTCTCCCATCAGAAAAAAGTAGAGATACCGGTTGAAAAGCCGGTACTCTATCAAAAGTGCGGGAATTGTAAACAGACAGCTTATCTGAAAGCCAAGGAAAAGTATGATACGCAGAGGGAAAAACTGGCAGGCAGATATAAAACAAAAACAGTCATGTATGAAGCATTGATGTTTCTGCTGATATGGTATTCCGCATCAACTACTCTTTTTCAGATGATACGGTCAAAAATATTTATTTCTGATTGCGTGGTATTCTTTGATGCAATCGGAACTTTCACACAGACTATTGCTGGCTGGGTTGTACTGGTAGGAAAGAACGTGGCACAGATTAGTGATGGAATATCCAATCCTGTCGTTGCTGGAATTATGGCTGGCAATAGCTATTTTTGATAGATACAGTCACTCTCAGAGAGTGTGCAGGATAGTAAAGTAATAATATCAACATGCCGATATAGAAAATGCAGGGAAGCATTGTATTTCAAAGAGTTTGAGATACAATGCTTCTGCGTTTCTATAGGAGATAGTCGTTCTATGCGAAAAATAGTCATTTGATGCGGAGAATGATCGAGCGGAAGATTTGTTTGATATAATAAAGAGTGCCAGGTGAGACTTGTATGGTTTACAGGTATGAGAGCAATCAAAGACAGGAATGAAAAATATGAACATTATTATTTGTGATGACAGGATAGATGACAGAAAAAATTTGTCAGATTTGCTGTCAGACTATGGTGAAAAAAAGAATTATGAGTTTGCTATTACAGAATATGATTCTGGAGAACAGTTATGCGAAGAACAATCGGCTTTGGAAGCGTGTCAGCTATTATTTCTGGACATCAATATGCAGGGGATGGATGGGCTGAAAACAGCTATGAGGATTAAAGAAAAATATCCAAAACTTCCGGTTGTGCTGGTGACGGCATACATGAATTACGCACTGGATGGATATAAGGTGAAAGCAAGCCGTTTTCTGCTGAAAGATAACCTTGCAGATACTATAGAAGAATGTATGGATGATTTGATAGCAGAAATTAATAAAAACCGTAGGATTCTCGAATTTCGTTTTGTGGAGGGAACGATAAAACTTTATGCAGATGACATCATTTATGGTTGATGTTCCGGCTCACCGCTTGCAGTTCCCGGATATATGCTTTTGTGTCGCTTCGGTCAACGACAAGAATATACCCGTCTATCGCCATTTTACGGAAGTATGCCCCATACTGCTTTATGGGAAGCTGCTTCATCTTCTCGTCGATCAGCCGCTTTTCTTCTTCCGTAACGTAAAACTTCATCTGTATATTTCTCTTTCGGTTTTCCATTTCCGCACCGCCTTTCGGTATAAGGGTTTGGGATTATCCCAACAAGCACTTTTCGCAAACGGGTACTCGTTTGCTGTGCTTGCTATCTACTCCTTATCCCGTTTCAAAGGCAGCGTTTGTTGCACTCTCTTTCTAATTTGGCGCAAAAAAAGATTGCAGCCCCTATGCGCTGCAATCTCCTGCTTCCCATATTGTGAGGTTAGTCCTCTGCTTGTTCGACTTCTGTTATCTCCCTTGCCGTTGCGGTTACAATCCGTATGCCTTTATCGCTCATACCGTCCAGCAGCGCGTCAAGCTGCCGCCGCCCGGTGGATTTCTCCGCATTGCTGTTCGGGAAGAAAAATTGATCTACCGAAATATGATACCGGGTTACAAGGTCATAGAATACCTGTAAACTCGGCTGTTGTCCCTTGTTCTCGATATTCGCAAGGTAGCGCGGGGAAATATATAACTCGTCGCTTACCTTTTTGCGGCTCTCGCCGTATTCATTTCTCGCGGCTTTTATAGCTGCCCCGAAAGCCTTAAAGTCGTACAATGGTACGGGTCTTTTTGCCATTTTCATTCACCCTGTTACATTTTACAGTTCACCTTTCTTTTTGGATATGTCCACACAATTCATATCATTAGGTTAAATACTTCCTGTTGTGTATTGACAGTAGACTGATTTTCTGATAAAATAAAATTTATGTAAAAGGAGGCGGCGTTTATGTTGCATAGCATGCGTATTAGATAAGCATTGAAAAAAAGGATTTTCCCATTTTCAACATGGGCTTTTTTGTCATGCTTATTTTGCGGATGCTATACAAAAAACTAACGACGTATAGATATAGTATAGACATAGTGCAAGCTATGCCTTAGTTTTGTTGTACTGCTCTGTGCATTATAAATGCAGGTCAATGCTCATGTTGAGGATTGACCTGCATTTTTTTGTGTAAAAAGGACGAGTGAAATATAATGCTTAAAAAATATTGGATAAAATGTCCGATTTGTAACGGAAAGACGAGAGTTCAAGTATTTCATAATACTGTATTAAAAGATTTTCCTCTTTTCTGCCCTAAATGCAAATTGACGCATATCATTGATGTAGAAAAATTAGAGATTGTAATCAAAAATACAGAAAAACAAACTTTTATTATTTAGAAGAAAGGATATAAAAATGAAACGTTTACCTAAATATACGCCTGCGGAAGTACGGAATGATCCATACGGATTTACTTACAAAGAAATGTCGGAAGTTATTGGCGAGAATGAAGCAAAAGCCTTATATGAAGAATTATATAAGCAATTACCACGCAAAAAAAATCTATCAATGTTGGTAAAAAATATTTACAAAAGCAGTGATACTGAAAAGTATGTTTACGAACTGAAAGACAACAAATACATTGAAACGGTTTTTATCAAGCGGCGAGATGGTGGAACTGTTTGCGTGAGCACACAAGTCGGTTGTCCTGTTGGTTGTATTTTTTGTGAGTCCGGGCGAAATGGCTTTGTTCGTAATCTAACATCGTCAGAAATCGTACAACAGATTATATTGTTGCGTCGAAAAGTAAACCGTATCGTTTTTATGGGTATGGGAGAGCCTTTATTCAATTATGACAACTTGATAAAAGCAATCCATATTCTCCGAGATAGATATGGGCTCAACTTTCCAACCGACGGCATTACCATATCAACAGTTGGTCCGGTCGATCAATTAAAAAAATTGCGCGAGGAACATCTTAAAATTCAGTTGACAATATCTTTACACGCAGCAACACAATCTGCAAGAAATCGTATTATTCCTCACATGCGCATATATGCTATTGAAGATGTTGTTAAGCAAGCCTTATCCTATTCTGAAAGGCATAATCGCAAAATTGTCTTTGCGTATTTGCTTTTACCGGGTATAAATGACCGGCCCTCAGATGTAAGACAACTTGCAAAATGGTTTCGGGGCAAAAAAGTTATGATTAACGTGTTACAATACAACCCAACAAGCAATTCAAGAATTAAAGCACCACAGAAACGGGAAATAGTTGCATTCAAACATCAATTAGAGCAAGCAGGACTTGAAGTTACTATGAGAGTTTCTCATGGCAGAGAGATTAACGCGGCTTGTGGACAGTTAGCTAACACATATAATAAATTCAAAAAAAAAATGATTAAAAGTGCCAGACGCATAGACGCAGAGCCGATAACGCATTAGGTCAAAAAACCTATGTGTTATCGGCTTTTTTATTTAATATTGCGCAAAAGCCGCTGTTCCCTATTATAGAATGGATTGCGGGTAGTGTATTAAAGTCGCCCTTTTTTAAGGATACGGCGGTATCGGGGAGGTATCGCCGTGTCCATTTTTATTTACTGTAACCCGCCTAATGCTTTGCGGTCAAAAAAAGCTATGCTCCGCAAGCGGGATATTCCGGCTATGAGTATGAACTGTCAATACATCTAAATACTTCTTACATTTCCTTTGCGCTCGTCCGCGTCTTGCGGACGGGCGCATTTTGCTTTTTTCAACTTTTTTCTGAAAAACGCACTCAAGAGCCATCTCCCGAACGGGTACGGAGCGAAAGGGGCAGAGAGGACAAGCCCTTAACTCCCGTCCTCTACTCCACGCGGGAAGGAGGTGAACTCTATGGAGCTATCTTCTTCCGACAAGGAAAGAATACAACATCAGTACGACGCATTAGCAAAGAAAACTTTGGTTGGCGAAGCGAAAAGCCACCGCCGCACTCTTGCGAAACGCGCAGCACGCGAAGTACCTTTTTCGGATTTGAGCGAAAGCGAACTCGCGCAGCTTTTCACAACGGACGAATACAAAAAGCGATTATTTCCGTTTTCAAGTGTCCGGCTTTGATGTACTCGTCAAAAATTAACTGCTTGCCGAAGCCCTTAACGCTTTGCCCGAAAGGAAACGCGACATTATCCTTTTGTCCTACTTCTTGGACATGAGCGACGCGGAAATTGCTGAACTGCTGAATGTTGTACGCACGACGGTTTTCCGGCACAGGAAATCCGCGCTTGCGAAAATCAAACAGTATTTGGAGGGAAAAGCAGATGATGAATACCGTTAGGAAGTCTGAAAATCTGTTGCCGTTCCCTGTCATTTCCGCAGCGGCAAACGGCGACACAACCGCCATGTGCGCGATCTTGAAGCACTACGAGGGTTACATAGCGAAACTTTGTACCCGCACGCTGAAAGACGACGCGGGCAATACCTATTCCTATGTGGACGAGGAAATGCGTAACAGGCTGCAAGTGCGCCTTATTACCCGCACCCTTATGTGACACAAAACACAATTCTAATAGTGTGGAAGAATATTATGAAAAATTATGTAAAAAGTTTCCGCAAATAAGTTTTAATACCAACGGCGGTGTTGTGCCTTGCAATTCCAATAAAGTGGTCGTAAATCTTTCTTATGACTGTTTGAAAAAAATGGCTAATGATCCGGAATTCGCAAAAGAAATAGAATGGAATTTATCCGGAGAGGTTGCAGCAAATTCACAAGTATATTCTTTTGCAAAGCGTGACGGTGTAGAGTTGGGAGGCAGGACAGTTACATATGATGCTAATGGAAATCGGCAATCTTCATGTGGTGGTATGAGAACAGCTAATTCGTCAAATAAAAGTTCAGATGTATTGAGTACACAAAATCAACAAAAAGCAGCAAAAAGTAGACGGGACAAAAAACGTGAGCAAGAAGAATACTTAGAGAAAATGCGTGAGAAACGAAAAAGAGATGAAGAATATTTGGAAGAATTGCGTGAGAAACGCAAAGATAGAGATGAGTATATTAGTGAAATGTCAGAAAACAGTAGTTCAGTGGTAAGAGCATATACTCAAGCGGAATACGATAATGTAGATTTATTATCTACATTAGATACGAAAATCTGAGGAGGACACGGATATGTCGTTGGAAGTTTACAGTAGGCAGAGTAAGGCGTTTCAGTATGATGGATATAAAATAAATTCTGAAATGCGGGAACACATAAATGCAGAAAAAAGCAGTTCAAATGTACATAAAGACAGAGATACCGTGAATTTTTCCGCAGAGGGCAGAAATATGTGTTACGGATTTGGAGTGCATGATGTAAAAGACCGTGCAAAACATACGGTAGTTAAGCCAGGCATAGCACCTCTTTTTGACACTATTTCAAGGACACTGAAAACAGTCAGAGAAGCAGTACATTTACAATTCAGATAAAATGATTGGAGGAACAGAAGTATGCACATTGGTTCTGGTCTAAATACGGTATCTTCAATGTACCGCCAACAAAAAGGCAATAATATGAAAACGCCTGCATCTGGGGAAAAGACATTTTATACGGCAGAAACACCGAAGGTATATCAGATATTCACAACAGATAATATGTTGTGGACAGGAGGTAATGGTACCGGTCTTTCTTATTGTCTTAAATATGCGGATGATTCAACGGATGAAAATCCGGTGGTGTTACATCTAATTACAAAAATACAGCTATTAAAGATACGGTCAAATAAGCTGCTCCATCATGGGAAAAGTATAAAATTAGGAGCTTTAGATAATATCACAAGGGAAAAGTTTTCAAAAACTTCTGGTAACTCTTTGAAATACATATCATATCAATAGATACGATAATATAAATTATGTTTGTATTTGTTGATAACAGGTTTATATTGGAAAAATTGTAAATTTATTTTCTATGTGAATTTTCATTTTTGTAGGGCTGGCATTAGACCAGCCCTTGATTTCATTATAATAGATAAAAAGATATTGAATATATATGCACGGTAAAAAGACGATTCTCAATAAATGAGATTGGAAAAAGTAACCTTAGTGCTGTTGAAAAAATCACCATAGTTCTAATGAATCTTCTGCATCTACCCATATCTGCATTGTTCCATCAAGATATAATTTTGCATATTCAAGCGGTTTATCAATGGCAAGTGCGTTTAATGCACAGTCTGATCCGGGTGTGGTTTTTAAATCCTTTTCGGTTTCCCAACAGTCAATGCGGAGCATATAACCAGCAGAAGTATAAATATCAATGCTGTTTCTGTGTGGATTGTATTCTGCAAATATTGTTCTCATCGTATAGAATCTCCTTATCATTCAATCAATCATTTGTTACAAAAATCAGAAGCATTTCAATCAGTTCACCATGTCACTTTTATTTTGTGTTATACTGTTTTATAGATTTTTCTTGCCCTTGTATTTGCCCTTATCAGAGTTCGTAAACGCTGGTGGAACGATATAACATAAGGGAAACAATATGTATAGACAAAACTAGTAACGGGTAAACCTCATCAATTTGCCCGCTTTTTTTATGCCTTCTATTTAACTATGGTAGTGTTTTGGAGTTTCCGTGAGGATGGTTTGTCCAAGTTGTAAAAAGAGAAGACCTTCATCGAAAGCACCTGCATCTAAGAATATCTGTGATTACGTCTCGAACGCCTAAGAACAAAGAGACTTAATGCTTCTTTGTTTTATTGTGCTTTTACAAACAAACGAAGCAAACTTTGGAAGTTCTTAGTTTCATAATGAAGAAACAAGATTTTTTCTTTTGATATATACTGTTATATACTGTTATATAGAAGGTGATAATGATTCCTATTTATGAACAGATTGTGAATCAAGTGAAACAAAATATGGAAAAAGAAGTTGTTAGTTTTATCAAAAGATTTAAAAATATCGGCTTTAACTGTTAAAAAAGCATATGACATTTTAGAAGCGGATGGCTTATGTAGAACGGTTCAAGGTAAGGGTTCGTTTGTGTTGGGGGTTAATCCTGGCTTAGTGCATGAGCAGCGTGTAGTTGAAATTCAAAAGGATTTAGAGAAGGTACTTGATAAAGCGAAATCTTATGATTTGTCAAAGGATGAAATTAGAGATTTATTTGATATCTTGATGGAGGAATGAATATGCGATTTGTAAAGACATATAATGATTTTAAATTGGATTGTAAACTTGAATTAAAGCCAGGAACAATAACGGCTTTGATTGGTAGAAATGGTTCTGGCAAGACCACTCTATTTAAATTGTATCTTGGCTTAATTGAAGATGATGATAAACATACAAATCAAGTGAATAAAGAAGAAATTGGTGTTGTATGGAATGATTCGAGTTTTAGTTTGGTTTTAAATGTTCTTGAAATTAAAAAGATTCTAATGTATTCCTATAAACATTTTGATTGTGATTATTTTGATTCTATGATTTCTCGATTTGAATTGGATCCAAAGAAACCATTAAAAGAATATTCTACAGGTATGCTTTCAAAATTGAAGATCATTATTGCAACAAGTCTTCATGCGAAAATATTATTGTTGGATGAACCAACGAGTGGTTTAGATGTGATTGCACGAAATGAAGTATTAGATTTGTTGCGTGATTATATGGAACAAAATGAAGAGGTTTCCATATTGATTAGTTCACATATCTCAAGTGATTTGGAGGGTTTGTGTGATGAATTTTATTTTATTGAAAAAGGAAAAATCATTCTGCAAGAACAGGATTTAGAATCTTATGCACTATTAAAGGGTGTTGATGAAACTGTGGATTTAAGCTATGCATTAAAAAAGATAGGTTCGACTTATCTTACAAATGAAAGACAATTCTATGTAGAAAACTATCCAGGGTTAATTATTGAAAAAGCACATATTGATGATTTGATGGAATATATGATCAAGGGGGAAACTGTATGAAGGGGTTGTTAATTAAAGATTTGTTGTTGATGATAAAAAGTAAGAAAGTCATATTGTTTATGTTGTTCATTGGAATCATTGGTGGGATAAATGATATTTCATTTGCGACAGGTTATATCTTGATGGTTCTTGCGATATTAAGCTTATCTACAATTTCGTATGATGAAGCCAATCACGGCTTAAAGACTTTGTTTACGTTACCTATTTCGAAATCGGATTATGTGAAAGAAAAATATTTGTTTTCTTTGATTATTACGGGAATTGGTTTTGTGCTTGTCACAATATTAGGTTGTTTTAGTAAAAGTGGCTTCATGGAAACACTTATAATCTTATCAACCGCTTTGTTGTTGTTAGCTTTATCTTTGCCATTTCAATTAAAGGAAGGCAACGAAAAAGGAAGAATTGTATTGTTTGTGGTTGTGTTTGGATGTACCTTCTTATTTGCTTTCTTAAATCAATTCATTCCTAAATTCTTTCAATCGATTGAATCTGTATTGAATACATTAGATCCTATTATGTTTAGTGTGGGTTTATTGATTACAAGTTTTATTCTATATTTTCTTTCTATGATGATTTCAATCCGTGTATACAAAAACCGTGTTCTTGATTAATGAACTAATTTATCTACAATACTGTTGATGATATTCGCAATTTCTTCACAAGATTCAATACATCCTGCATCGATCCATTGTTGAATCGTGGCTAGAGATCCAAAAAGGATGTAATTTTTGATGTATGGATCATTTTGTGAGACTTGTTCAAGTTGATTGTTGATGGAATCGAGTGCTAGAACTTGTTTAGGAAATTCATTGTCGACATTGCATTCAAAAAAGATTTTGATGGTTTCTTTATTAGATTTTAAAAATTGGAGTAATTGAATAAAAGAAGTTTCTTTTGGCTGATCATTTAATTGTTCATTGATCAATTGTATGACTTCTTGCTCCATTTCTTTAATGACATCATATTGACTGCCATAATACTTATAGAAGGTTGAACGATTGATATCGGCCTTTTCACATAAGCTAGAAATGGTAATCTTATTGATGTCTTTTTCTTTTAAGCATTCAAATAAAGCTTCTCGGATACATCTTTTTGTTATTTGTATTTTTCTATTCATAATCAACACTTGTTGCTTTCGTAACAATATGTTAAAATCAGTCGATTGAAAAATCAAGAGATAATTTTTTATAATTAAGAGAAATGGAGGACTATTTATGCTTCAATGTAAAAATATTATGAAAGATTATGTTTCAGGAGATGAAATTGTACATGCATTAAAAGGTGTATCACTTTCTTTTCGTGAACATGAATTTGTTTCAATACTTGGACAGAGTGGATGTGGCAAGACTACATTTCTAAATATTATTGGTGGTTTAGATCATTATACTTCTGGTGATTTAATTATCAATGGAAAAAGTACGAAGGATTATAGTGATAAAGACTGGGATACATATCGTAATCATCAGGTTGGTTTTGTGTTTCAATCTTATAATCTGATCATGCATCAAAGTGTTTTAAGCAATGTAGAGTTAGCTTTGACACTAACGGGAGTAAATAAGGAAGAGAGAAGAAAAAGAGCAATAGATGCTTTAAATAAGGTTGGACTTTCGGATCAAATTCATAAAAAGCCAACCCAGATGTCGGGTGGACAAATGCAGCGTGTGGCGATTGCTCGTGCTATTGTCAATAATCCAGATATTATTTTGGCCGATGAGCCAACCGGTGCTTTGGATAGTGCAACAAGTGTGCAGATTATGGAGATCTTAAAGGAAATCTCAAAAGATAAGCTTGTCATTATGGTTACTCATAATCCGCAATTGGCAGATGAATATTCGAGTCGAATTATTCGCTTAAAGGATGGTTCTTTAGTTTCCGATTCCAATCCTTTTAATGAACAAGAAATGAATGTGGATACGAGTGTATTAAAAAGGCCTGGCATGTCTTTTAAAATGGCTTGTTCATTAAGTTTAAATAATTTAATGACAAAAAAGGCACGTACTTTTTTAACTTCTTTTGCCGGAAGCATTGGTATTATTGGAATTGCTTTGATCATGTCATTATCGCATGGTATGCAGTCTTATATTGATCAAATGGAAAATGATACCATGGCCAGTTATCCGATTGAGATTCAATCGAGTTCAAGTGATATGTCTACATTAATGACAACGATGATGGGCATGAAGAAAAAGACAGAAGAACATAAGGATTCTAAAATCTATTCTCGTCCTTATGTGGAGGATGTATTAGAATCTTTATCGAGTTCAAAGAAGAATAATCTATCGGCTTTTAAATCGTATATTGAAAGTAATAAGGGAAAAGAATTTAGAAAGACGGCGAAGGCAATTGAGTATGATTATAATTTAAATTTACAAGTTTATAATGAAAATACAGATTCTGGTTTAGTGCAGGTATCGCCAAATGGGTTGTTGGATAAACTAGGAATGTCAGATATGATGTCGATTCAATCGCAATTCATGGATTCAAGTGCTATGACTAATGATCAAGTATGGCTTTCTTTACCCGAATCGAAAAAACTTCGAGATGATGAATATCAGCTTGTCGAAGGTAAGTGGCCAACAAACTATAATGAGGTGGTTTTAGAGGTCGATGAAAATAATGAGATTACCGATTATGCACTGTATTCTTTGGGATTGTTAGATCAGGATGAATTGGTTAAGAATTATCAAAAGATTTTAAATGGAGAGACGGACAAGATTTCAAAGACAAACCTAGAATCGTATAGTGTGGATGATATCTTAAATTTGAAGTTTAGATTGGTTCTAAATAGCGATTTATATCAAAAGGTAAATGGTTTATGGATCAACCAAAGTGAAAATGAATCGTATATGCAGGATGTTGTTTCGAAGAGTCCTGAAATTAAGGTGGTTGGAATTATTAAGCCAAGTGAATCCACGGTTTCACAACCAACAATGGGTGGCGTGTATTATACAAAGGCTATGGAAGAGTATGTAACTTCTAAGACGGAGAATGCTCAAATTGTAAAAGAACAAAAATCAAATCCAAATATCAATATTTTTACACAGGCCGAATTTGCTTCAGGTCAAAAGATGAGCATGTCAAATCTTACAAATGAGCAGATGATGCAGCTTTCAAGTATGTCGCAAGAAGAATTGATGAATTACATGAATACGTATAATGAGAATATCAATGCGACATATGATTCAAATTTGACTAAACTTGGTGTTGTAGATTACTCAAATCCGACAAAGATTTCTTTATATGCATCAAGTTTTGATGGAAAAGAAAAGCTGGGTGATTTGATTACTTCTTATAATAAGAAACAGACAAAGAGCAATGTGATCACATATAATGATTTTATTGGGACAATGTTAAGTTCAGTAACAAGTGTTGTAAATATCATAAGTTATGTTTTGATTGCCTTTGTATCTGTATCCCTCATTGTATCAAGCATCATGATTGGTATCATTACGTATATTTCGGTATTAGAACGTACAAAAGAGATTGGTATCTTACGCTCCATTGGTGCTAGTAAGAAAGATATTACGCGTGTATTTAATGCAGAAACATTCCTTATTGGATTGATCAGTGGTGTATTAGGCATATTAATTACACTTGTATTGAATGTTCCAATTAGTGTGGTCGTAAAGAATATGACAGGTGTTTCGCATATTGCCAAATTACCTGTCAATGGAGCTGTATTCTTGATTTTCATTGATTTAGTATTAACGATTCTTGCAGGATTGATTCCATCCAAGATTGCAAGTAAAAAAGATCCTGTAGAGGCGTTAAGAAGTGAGTAATCACTTCTTTTTTGGTATAATACCTGCGAGGTGATTTCATGATTCGAAAAGCAACGATTGAAGATGCAGAAATATTATCTAAGGTAGAAGCGACTTGTTTTTTGCCCAATGAAGCAGCGACTTCAAAAGAGATTCAAGAAAGATTAAATGTATATGCGAATCATTTTCTTTTATTGTTCGAAAAAAACCAATTGATTAGTTTTATCGATGGCTTTTGTACAAACCAAAGAGATTTAACGGATGAAATGTATAGTGATACCTCGATGCATGATGAAGATGGTGACTGGCAAATGATATTTGGATTAAATACTCTTCCTAGCTATCAAAGACAGGGTTATGCCACTAAGATTATGAATGCGATGATTGATTTGGCTAGACAAGAAAAACGAAAAGGGTTAGTGTTAACTTGTAAAGATAGATTGGTGCCTTACTATAGTCAGTTTGGATTTAAAAATGAGGGTGTATCCTCAAGTGTTCATGGTGGTGTAGTTTGGTATCAGATGCGATTGGAGTTTTAAATATGAATATAATAAATATGGTGAAGAAATATCAAAAGAAAAAAGCAAAAAAAGCTGCAAAAGAAGAGTTGAAACAAATGATTCCTACGTTAAGAGGTCAATTGAATGAAGTGACTTCTGGTTTGGATGAATTAAATGGTCTTCTTAAAAAGATTACGCGTTCATGAAGTCTAAGATTTATTTAGCTATCGATTTAAAGTCTTTCTATGCTTCTTGTGAATGTGTTTCTAGAGGATTGGATCCTTTAACTACAAATTTAGTTGTTGCGGATGCTTCTAGAACAGAGAAGACAATATGTTTGGCTGTATCGCCTTCTTTAAAGCAGTATGGAATTGGTGGAAGGTGTCGTTTGTTTGAGGTGAATCAAAAGGTAAGAGACGTGAATGCCAAAAGGAAAAAGGGGTTTTTACGTTTTGATGGTAAATCGAGTGATGATGAAATTTTAAAGAAGAATCCTAGATTTGAAGTCGATTTTTTAATTGCACCTCCAAGAATGAAATACTATTTGGATATCAGTACACAAATTTATAATATTTATTTGAAGTATGTATCAAGCCAAGATATTCATGTATATTCTATTGATGAAGTGTTTATTGATGCAACGCCATATTTAAATACGTATCATTTAACACCCAAAGAGTTCGCAATGAAAATGATTTTAGATATTTATGAAACAACTGGCATCACGGCTACGGCAGGTATTGGTACGAATTTATATCTTGCCAAGGTGGCGATGGATATTGTGGCCAAACATAAAGATCCAGATGAAAATGGGGTTCGTGTTGCTGCTTTAAATGAGTATAGGTATCGTAAATTGTTGTGGAATCATAAGCCTTTGACCGATTTTTGGCGTGTTGGAAAAGGGTATGAGAAAAGATTGCATAAACTAGGTATTGATACAATGGGTAAGCTTTGTGCCTTTAGCTTAGAACATGAGGATGTTTTGTTTAAAACATTTGGTGTAAATGCCGAATTATTGATTGATCATGCCTGGGGATATGAGCCTTGTACAATGGAAGATATTAAGGCGTATAAACCGGAAAAGAATAGTATAGGTTCGGGTCAGGTCTTATCTTGTGGATATGAAAAAGAAAAGGCTAAGATTTTAGTAAAGGAAATGGTGGAATCTTTAGCTTTAAGTTTGGTGGATAAGCATTTGGTGACAAATAAAGTGGTTCTTACAATTGGTTATGAAACAAATGAAGCATATACAGGTGAAACAATGGTTGATTTTTATGGACGTGTTTTGCCGAAAAGCTTAAATAAAATTGTTCATTTACCTCAAAAGACAAATGCGAATTCAATTCTAATTCAAAATATATTGGATGTATATGATCGGTATGTGGATTCTAGTTTATTGGTGCGAAGAATCAATGTGGCGGCTGTTGAAGTGATAGATGAAAAGAATCGTGGCTTTGAACAGATTGATTTATTTTCAAATGTGGATGAAGAAGAATTAAAGAAGGAAAATGATCTTCAAAAGGTGACTTTAAAAATAAAGAATAAGTATGGCAAAAATTCAATTTTAAAGGGAACGGATTTTGAAAAGGGAGCTAAGGCAAAAGAAAGAAATGAGCAGATTGGAGGGCATAAGGCATAATGGATGAAAGATGGTATACAATGAATCGTCCTAAAAGTAAATATCCAAAGATGTCGATGTTAGATCGTGCCGCTCAATTTGCACCTTTTGCAGCTTTAACAGGTCATAAAGAAGCTGTGATAGAACAGGGTAGAATCACGCAGGAAAAAAGAATTTTATCGAATGAAGAAAAGCTTGAAATCAATGAGAAAATCACTGAATTGATGCATTTGAAATCGAAATGTAGAATCACTTATTTTGAAAAGGATCAGAAAAAGTCTGGTGGAAAATATTATACAGCTACATATACTTTTAAAAGGTTGGATGAATTGAATAAAACTTTAATTTTTAAAGAAAATGTACAAATTCAAATTGATGATATTGTAGACATAGAATTATTGGAACAGTGATGTTCCTTTTTCTTTTCGAAAATAAAAAAAACAGCACATTGTGCTGCCTGATAGAGATTGCATTCCTGATTTAAAACAATTGTATTGTTGTCTTGTGAAGTTTATGCCTTTCAATCGTTTTAAATAGAATACTTGTTACTGGAAAGATGATATCTTTTATTATGGGATATCGAACATGAGTATCAGATAAAAATCTTCTGAATACATTTATAATTATAGTAACAGTAAAGTGTTTTGTCTTATGATAAATAGTCAAAAAATATAGATATATTATCATTTTTGGTTTATATTTAGTTTATGGAGAACAAATTACACATTTTAAACGGATATTCGGATGAATTGTTTCCCATAAATATCTGTGTTGTTAGAAAATATAGTGATTTACCGATTGGTAGTGGCTTTAAGTCTTTGCATTGGCATGAAGATTTGCAGTTTGTACTTTGTACTAAGGGTTATGTCAGTTACCAGGTAAATGGAATTGAGTACAAACTTAAAGAAAAAGAGGCATTATTTATTAATAAAGGTGCATTACATATGTCGAGTGATATGAGTGAGGATGGAGAGTATGTGACACTTACTTTTCCTGAAGAATTACTTTTTTTCTTTAAAGAGAGTCGAATGAAATATAAGTATGTATGGCCTTATACGCGTATGGACTATTTAAGGTGTTATGAAATCAAGGGAAAGAATCAGATTATTAAATGTTTGTATGATATTTATAATATCCATTTAAATGGTTCGGATATGTTTGAATATGATGTTTCTATTTTGATCACCATGATTTGGAGAGATTTGGTGAAAAGTTTATCTAAAATTGATTTTATACCAAACAAAAAAGATGTTGAAAGACAAGAACGAGTACAAGTGATGCTTGTATATATTCATACGTATTATGCCGATGATTTATCTTTAAAAGATATTGCGGATGCAGGAACGATGAGTATTGCGCAATGTAATCGTTGTTTTAATAAGATGTTAAATGTAACGCCATATGAGTATTTAATTCAATATCGATTACAGAAGGCAACAAATCTTTTAAAGGATGCCACATTAAATGTAACGGAAATATCTGAAATTGTTGGTTTTAATAATGTAACACATTTTATTCAGGTGTTTAAAAAGGTGTATGGCATATCACCAAAGAAATATAGAATGATGGAGGATCAAAATGAAAAGGGCAGTTGAAGAAATTTTAAAGTTTAATGAGGAAAGAGATTGGAATCAGTTTCATAATCCAGAAAATTTGGCTAAATCCATTAGTATTGAGGCAGGAGAATTGTTGGAGTGTTTTCAATGGAATAATGAATATGATAAGCAACATGTTTGTGAAGAATTGGCGGATGTGATGAATTATTGTATTTTAATGGCCAACAAATTAGGTGTGGATATGGAAGAGATTTTATTGATGAAATTAGAACAAAATAAAAAGAAATATCCGGTAGAAAAGTGTAAAGCATCTTCTAAAAAGTACACAGAACTGATAAAATAAGAGTATGTTAGATGTCGAGCGATTACAATTCTTAGATTTATATAGTTTTGAACTACGATTGGATTATTTTGAGAAGATTTTAGAGTTTACGAGTTCTTCGTATTCCTTTTATTGGTTAGAGGCCATATTAAATCTAATGATTTATAAGGATACAATTGAATTTGATGAAATCTTAGATGAAATGATTTCTTTAGCCTATGAGGATGTGGTAGAAAAAGGGTATCACTTGGGTCCTTTGATTCATCAAAAGCGTACAAACGCATTGGAAAATGCGATTTTAAGCATTCAAAAGTATTTGCCTGAAAATTGTTCGAAACAAGAAATTATTATTTGTGTGAAACAACATGATGAAGATTTAAAAGAATATAAGAAGCTTTTGATCATGCAGACACCATATCGTTTATTATCGAGTTTTTTGGTGGATGTAGGTGGTAATGATCCAATTTGGAATCGGCCTAAGGACATTATAGAAACAATTAAAGATTATAATGAAAAATATAGACTTCCATATATCATTGAAAATGGCAGGGGTCTTAAAAGAAGAGTTGTTGTTCAACCAGAATGGAGAGATTTCTTAATGACAAATTATCGTGTCATTATGGAATGGGTCCATGATGAAAAGATCAAGTATCTAGAAAAACGTAAGATTGAAGAAAGTGCATCTTAGGATGTACTTTTTCTTTTTGTTAAAATAAAAACATGGCAAAAATAGTAAAATTCAAAATAAGTGTATATAAAGTGTATATTAATGATATATAAAATAAAAAAACTCCTTTATGTAAAGGAGTAATTGTTTAATGGTAGCGCGTACGGGATTCGAACCCGTGATACAGCCTTGAGAGGGCTGTGGCTTAACCGCTTGCCGAACGCGCCATGTGCTTAAGTATTATAGCACAAAATAAAAAGAGAAGTATAGACTTCTCTTACAATTCTGCAATCAAATCGCATAAGTTTTTATAGGCTTTTTGAAAAGATTCTAGGTTTAATTTTTCTTCTGGAGTGTGACAACCTTCGGCAATAGGACCGTATGTGATGATATCTAAATCTGGAATCAATCCTTTTAGAATACCCGTTTCCATACCGCCGTGGGATGCTTCTGTTTCCATTTCTACGCCTTGTCTTTTTAAGATTTCTTTTAATGTATCTCTTAATGGACTGTTAGCTTCATAGTTCCATCCGCAGAAGTTTGTATCTTCATGTTCAGATGCATGACATAATTTTGCAATCATTTTGATTTTATTGCCCAATTCATTTTTCATAGATTCTAATGGGGAACGAATGCAGAAAGCACATTTTACAACATTGTCTTCTGTTCTTAATTTACCTAAATTAAGAGAAGCTAGAGTTAATCCTTTAATGGCCATCGATTTATGCTGCAAACCATTTGGTAATAAATAGTATAGTGTAATTAATTCATTTGTATCTTTTGAAGTAAAGGCTTTAGTGGCTTTTTCTGTTTCTTCGAATTGAATGTCGAGTTTACTATCACTAAATTCAAATTCTGTTTTTAAATCTTTTACGATAGAATCAATATTTGGCTTAATGTCTGAAACGAAAGTTGCTTCAGCTTCTCTAGGAATTGCATTTTCTTTTAGACCACCATTTACGGATACAATTTGAATATCTTTTAATGTTTGTAGAACTCGAAATAGGATTTTAATGGAGTTACCCTTTTCTTGATCAATGCAAGCACCTGAATGACCACCATCTAATCCTTTGACAATAAGTTTATAGGTTGGTTTATTTACTTCTTCAAACGTGCATATTTTATCGACATAGGCATAGCGACCACCACTTGTTGTGGTACAAGTACTAATTTCACCACCACCATCTAAACCAATCATTTTCTTGGCTTGGAAGTATTCTTTCTTTAAATGGATAGATCCTAATAGACCTACTTCTTCTTGTACAGTAAATACACATTCTAGATTTGGATGTTTTAGAGTATCATCACTAAGAATGGCCAACATGTAGCTCACTCCAAATCCATCATCGGCACCTAATGTTGTTCCTTTCGCTTTTAACCATCCATCTTCAACATATAAATTTAAAGCATCGGTTTCAAAGTCAAAGTCGACATCCTTGTTTTTTTCACATACCATGTCCATATGCGCTTGTAACATTACTGTATCGTGATTTTCATAGCCTGGTGTAGCATCTTTATAAATAATCACATTATTCATGTCATCACGAACATATTTAAAATTATGTTCCTTCGCAAAGTTTTCTACATAGTCTGCGATTTTTTCTTCATGAAAAGATCCATGAGGAATTTTTGAGATTTCTTCAAAATATTTGAAGATTGCGACATTTTCATCTAATACACTCATCGTTTATACCTCCACTTGATTAAAAATAGTATAATTCAAAAAATGAGAGACGCAAGTCTCTCACTATTGAATATTGATATATCTTGTTTCTTCTTCATGCTTTACAGGCTTTGTAGGCAATAAGATAAATAATTCACCATTGTCAAAACGAGCTTTGATATCCTCTTGTTTGTAGCCTTCACCAATATAGAAAGAACGAGAATAAGTTCCAGTAAATCTTTCTTGACGAAGCACACGCGTATCTTCTTTGTTGATATTACGAGTAGCTGTGATCTTTAAGTAGCCATCTTTTAGTTCAATTTGAATATTTTCTTTTTGAATACCGCAAACCTCCATGCAGATTTGATAATATCCATCCTTTTCATAAATGTCTGTTCTTAATACAGTATTTGTATCTTGTTTTTTAGTATCATTGAAAAAGTCATCAAAATAATTAGGGTAATAGCGCATATTGAATCCTCCTTAGCACTTATATCTTTTAACTGCTAATATCATAATACAAACGTTTGGCACAGTCAATAGCTGAGTGCTAAAAATTTTGTCGCTTGTTACGAGTACACTTTTCTGCATCAATAGCCAAGACAAACATAAGCGCATCCAATGCATTTTCTGGGTCTTTAACATCAATGACATAGGTATCTGTGAAATTAAATATTTCTTTACGAATAATCGCTACAGTATCATAGTTTTCATCCACAATTGTATAATTCCATTCAGTAAGAGTTCCATCAATATGCCATCCGTTATAGTCAATATTATAATGTGGGATAAAGAAAGATAATTCTTTCGATAGACATCCTATATATTCATTATTTTTATATATTTCAAATTTAGGAAGTAAAGTCATCACTTTTTCTAATACAGTACCCACTTCATTTCCATTTTGATCATAAATAACGAGTTTATGTCCCCAAGAAAGTTTTCCTTCAACTTGATATATGACCTGACCATCTTCGTTGTATATATCATAACTGTCAAACCAGGAAAAGAATCGTTGTTTAAATAATAGTTTCATAATTTCACCACCATCCCAATTATAGCATTGAATATCTTTTAAGGTTTATTTAAGTTTTAATATGTATACTCATTAACGAAATAGGTGATTATACTTTTCATGCCCTTAGAATAATCATGCCTATTTCTTTTTTTGACAATTTTTCAATCCTTAAGAAAACTTAAGGGAATCTTAAGGAAAACATAATACAATGCTTCTGAGGTGAATTTGTTATGAAGAAAAGACTCGGAAACATATTGATATTTGTATTGATTATAGGCCTTACGATTGGATATGGAATTTATAAAGATAGTCAATCAAGAGTCACAGTCAATAAAATCTATACGACTCAGTTTCAAGAACAAGCATTATCAGATTTAGAAAATGAAAAAGGAAATGGAAACTATACACTTCAAAATATGTTTATGAAATACAATCCATTTTCAACCAATACACAATCGATGTATGTTTATTTTAATACATCCAAAGCGGCTAAAATTACATATACAGTAAGTTGTGCTGATTATGCGGATTTTACAGCTACAGCTTATCAGGCAAAAGAATTTCAAAAGGAACATGAGTTTCAATTGATTGGTTTAATTCCTGATTGTACAAATACCATCACAATTACAGCTACTTATAAGGATGGTACAAGTCAAAGTGTAAGTACAAATTATACAATGGGATCACTACTTGGCGATGAAGATATACAACTTAAACAAGTGTCTGGTTCTAAACAAGACTTAGGCAATGGTTTATATACACTATTAGGAAATGATGCTGATGATCAAGATTTTGTCTATATGTATGATACAAATGGTATCTTACGATCAGAAATACCGATTATTGGATATCGTTCTCATCGTATGTTGATGCAAAATCAAATATTATATATGAGTATATCAACACATCGAATGGCAGCTATTAATCATTTAGGTAGGATTGAACATATCTATGATTTAGGTAATTATATAGTTCATTACGATTATCAATTTGATCAGGATGGAAATTTGATTTTATTAGCCACAAATGAAGAAAAGAATAGTGTAGAAGACTGCATTATTAAATTGGATGTAGAAACTGAAGAAGTAAGTGAATTGTTGGATTTAGAAGATTTGTTTAAAAGCTACAAAGAGAGTACGGATCATAAAGAAGGTACAAAATGGGATTGGATGCATATCAATACACTTCAATATTTAAAGGATGATAGTGTTATTCTTTCTTCTCGCGAAACAAGTTCAATCATTAAAATCAACGATGTAAGCACAAATCCAAGTATTGATTATATTATTGGAAATGAAGATTTCTGGAAAGATACGGATTATACAGAATATTTATATACAAAAGTAGGCGACTTCTTGACTAGTGGAGGACAACATACTGTAACCTATATGGAAGATAATTCGTTTGAATCTGGTCAGTATTATCTATACATGTTTGACAACAACTTTGGTTATTCGAAGACAAGAAAAGACTATGATTGGACGGTAAATGAAGGGATTCAAACAAGTATTACAGAAGGCACAACATCGTATTATTATCAATATTTAGTGGATGAAAATGAAGGTACATATACATTAGTCAATTCGTTTGAAGTTCCATTTAGTGCCTATGTATCCAGTGCACAAAATCTAGGGGAGCACATTGTCATAGATTCAGGAATTGCAGGACTATTATCCATTTATGATATGGATGGAAATCTTGAACAACAGTTCAGTATAAAGAAAAATGATCGATTTATTTATCGAATCTATTATTATGATTATAAAGGATATTATTTTAGTTAGAGAGCAATCTCTAACTTTTTTTAAGCCAATTTTAAGTGTTGTTTAGTATATTTATGTTATGACATATAAAGAATTTTATGGAACAGATTATGATAAGTTTAAAAATGTACTAGATCATGTTTTAAATACCATTCATTCGAGTTCATTAGCTTGTATACAATATACGACTTCTAGGATCAAATCGCCGGAAAGTGTTTTAAAAAAGATTGGCAATGACTATGCGTTACTTCATGACATTATTGGTGTTCGCATCATTTGTTCGTTTGTGGATGAAATCTATGAAGTAAAAGATTGGATCAATTCTAGTTTTGAAGTGGTGCAAGTAAGAGATTATTTAAGACATCCCAAACCAAGTGGATATCGAAGTCTACATGTGATTATTAAAGTAGATGGATGTTTAGTTGAAATTCAGGTGCGAACGATTGCACTTGATTTTTGGGCAAATCTAGAACATCAAATTCATTATAAGAAAGATATTGAAGATGAAAAATTGATTCGTAGTGAGTTAAAACGATGTGCCGATGAAATTGCTTCTTTAGACTTATCATTTCAGACAATTAAAGATAGAATTGAGGGTTAATATGCGATTATTGATTGCGGATGATGAAGAAAATTTGGCTTATGCATTAAAAGCGGTTTTAGAAGATGCGGGCTATAATTGCGATGTGTGTTTTGATGGAAAGAGTGCCATTCGTTTGATTTCTCAAGAAATCTATGATGGATTGATTTTAGATATAATGATGCCAGAAAAGAATGGGTATGAAGTATTGTCTATTATACGAAAGAAGAAAATAGATATTCCTATATTACTTTTAAGTGCATTAAATGAAGTAGATGATAAGGTTCAAGGTTTTGATTTAGGAGCCAATGATTATTTATCCAAACCCTTTTCAACAAAGGAATTGATTGCTCGAATCAAAGTGATGTTAAAAGAAAATATAGTGGATGATTCTTATTTACAATTTCAGGATATTCTACTGAATAAGAAAGAAGAGACGCTTTCTTGTAAGAATATAAAATATCAATTGTCTAAATATGAATGTAGTATTCTTTCTTTGTTGATTCGAAGTGAATTAAATCGAGTACCTGTATGGCTTGTGATTGAAAAAGTATGGCAAAATAAGGTGGATGTAGATGTAAAAACTGTTTCACTTTATGTATCTTATGTAAATAGAAAATTAAAAGCGTTAGATTCGAAAGCATATATAAAATTTGATGAAGAAAATATAGAACTGTGTGTTAATATATAAAAAAGAAGAAAGGGTGTGGCAATATGAATATATTAGTTGTGGATGATGAAAAAAATATTGCGTATGCGATTGCACAAATATTAGAAGAACAAAAATGGCAAGTTACGATGGCCTATGATGGTCAAGAAGGTTTAGACCTTGCACTAAGCGGATATTATGATGTAGCTATTTTAGATATTATGCTTCCGGGTATGAATGGTTTTGAAATTGTACAAAAGATGCGTGCCAATAAGATTGAAACTCCAACACTGTTGTTGTCGGCATTGGATGAAATTCCAGATAAAGTGAAAGGCTTGAATGTAGGTGCAGACGACTATATGACAAAGCCATTTTCAGCTGCTGAACTTGTAGCCCGCATCAATGCACTGACAAGACGAAAAGGGGAAGTCATCGTTCATGAATTAAAATATGAAGATCTTTCTTTACAACTTGATACTTGCGAGTTGTATTGTGCGAGTCAACATATTCATTTGGGATATAAAGAGTTTGAAATAATGAAACAATTAATGTCGCATCCAGAAATGATTACCTCTAAAGATGATTTGATTGTTTCGGTATGGGGAAGTGAAAGTGATGCGATGGATAATAACGTCGAAGTATATATTTCATTCTTAAGAAAGAAATTGAAGTTTTTAAAGAGTCAAGTTTCAATCAAAGTGATTCGAAAAGTTGGATATCGACTTGAGGTATGCGATGCTTAAAAAATTACAGACAAAATTCATTTTGATTTTAATGTCCTTTGTCAGTGTCATTCTACTATCTGTATTTGGCATAGTTTGCTGCTCAAATTATGTCCACGATAAAAAGGATGTCGAACGAAGTTTGGAAATGGCTTTGCGGTTAAAAGATAAAGATTTTTCGATTTCATTTGGAAATAGTCGTAATTTTAATGGAAATTCCTTTGTGATCTATACAGATTCTGATTATGAATATATGATCACAAGTCGTACAGTATGGAATATATATGCAGAAGATGCACAAAGTTTGATTGAAAGTGTAGAACATAAAGAGGATGTGGGCGTACTAAAAAAACTTGGGTTTGCGTATAAAAAAGAAAAGATTACGAACTATCAAGTGAATGAGGATACCCTTATTCCTTCTGGTTATGCCGTAGCCTTTGTGGATATATCGAATATGCAGTCCTCTTTTCAAAGAATGTTGATTATATCTGTACAAATTGGATCGAGTGTATTACTTGTATTCTTTATATTAAGTTGTATTTTAAGCAAATGGGCGCTAAAACCAGTTGAGCAAGCATGGGATAAACAAAAACAATTTGTGGCAGATGCTAGTCACGAATTAAAAACACCATTGACTGTTATTTTAGCCGATAGTGATGTGTTATTAAATCATTCTACAGAATCGATTTCTTCACAGAAAAAATGGATAGAATCCATTCAAAGTGAAGCAAATCGAATGCGTAAGCTTGTAGAAAATATGTTGTTTCTTGCCAAAAATGATGCGAATCGAATTGAAATTTCGATGCAGAATTGTTCTTTGAGTGATATATGTTTTCATTGTGTTTTACCATTTGAATCGATTGCGTTTGAAAAAGGTATTGATTTAATCGATGAAGTGGAAGAGAATATAGAGGTACATGGAAATGAGTCACAATTAAAACAATTGATTTTGATTTTCTTGGACAATGCGATCAAATATACACCTAAGGGTGGAAAGATATATTTTAAGTTGGCAAAGATACAAAATAAACCCGTTATTACGATTCGTAATACGGATAGTTATATTCCGCCTGAAGATTTAAAACATGTATTTGAACGCTTCTATCGTGTTGATAAATCAAGAAAATATCAAGGTGGAGCTGGTTTAGGTCTATCGATCGCAAGTCAGATTGCACAAAGTCATAAAATTAAATTAAGTGTGACGAGTGATGAAAAACAAGGTACAGAATTTACTTTGAATTTCTAGGAGGAAAATTATGTTTCAAAAAAGAGTCAATCAAGTGATTGAAAAAATGAAAACAGATGGGCTTAAACAAATCTTAGTGAGTGAACCATGCAGCATCTATTATTTAACCGGTGTGGATGTAGGTCCAGGGGAAAGAATGTTTGCGCTATATTTGAATGATGAAGGAAGAAAAGTATTATTTTTAAATACATTATTTACAGTTGAACAAAAGGATTGCGAAGAAATTTGGTACAGTGATACAGACGATTCGATTTCAATGTTGGCAAGTGTGATTGATTCTAAAGAAACACTTGGCATTGATAAAGAATGGACAGCACGCTTTTTGATTCCGTTAATGGAAAAGTTGGAAGGATTAAAAGTTGTGTTAGGATCAAAATATGTGGATGCTACTCGTGCTATTAAAGATGAAAAAGAAATTGAATGCATGATTGAAAATTCACAGATCAACGATGTGGTGATGGAACGTACAAGAGATTTCATTTCAGAAGGTATGACTGAAAAACAAGTGGAAGCTTTTATACTTGAACAATATAAGTTATTGGGATGTCAAAATGTTTCTTTTCCACCAATTTGTTCATTTGGAGCTAATGGTGCCGATCCTCACCACATGCCAGATGATTCTGTATTAAAAGCCGGAGATAGTATTGTGATCGATATTGGGGGAAGAAAAGATTGTTATTGTTCCGATATGACACGTACTTATTTCTGTAAAGAAGCAAGTGATGAATATAAAAAGATTCATGATATTGTTCGTGTTGCCAATGAAAAAGCAGAAGAAATCATTCGTCCAGGCGTTCGTCTATGTGATATTGATTTAACAGCACGTAATTATATTTCAAGTTTTGGCTATGGCGAATACTTTACACACCGCCTTGGACATTTTATTGGTCAAACCGATCATGAATTTGGAGATGTAAGTTCTACAAATACGGAAACTGTAAAACCAGGCATGATTTTCTCAATTGAACCAGGCATTTATTTACCTAATAAAATGGGTGTTCGTGTAGAAGATCTAGTTTTAGTTACTGAAGATGGTTGTATTGTATTAAATAAAGTAGATAAAAAATATGCGATGATTGGTTAATCATCGCATTTTCTTACTATTTACCTAAACAGAATTTAGAGAATAAAGTGTCCAATAAATCTTCTCTATGAACTTCACCTAAGATTTCTTTCAAGTGATCATGAGCTGCCTGAATATCAATCTCAATTAAATCAGGCTCTACCATCATATCCATAGCTTCCTTAGCTCTTAACATATCTTCTTTGGCTAGATTCAATAAACCAATTTGACGCTCATTTGAAAGTAATGGATCTTCTTTTAATAAATCATTTTGATACAGATTTTCTAAGGCATCAATCAATGGCTGAATTTCTTTATTGGAAGCTGAAATCCAAATGCCATCTTTATTTGCCTCTGCCTTATCTAATTTATTATAGATAATTAAGCGCATTTTATCTTTTGTCAGTTCTAATAATTGTTTGTCTTCTTCATCCAACTCTTTAGAACCATCAAAGACTAAAAGAACCAATTTGGCATCTTTTAATTTTTCTTGACTCTTTTCAATACCAATTTGCTCGATCTTATCATTTGATTCACGAATGCCCGCTGTATCAATTAGATTTAATTGAACGCTACCAATATGGATTTGACCTTCAACCAAATCTCTTGTGGTCCCGGCAATATCTGTAACAATGGCTTTATCTTCTTCAAGAAGTGCATTCAGTAAGCTGGATTTACCAACATTTGGCTTACCAACAATAATAGTATCAATTCCTTTTTTTAACATTTGCCCCGTTTGAACACGAGAAAGAATGTGATCAATTTTTTCTAACCAATCATTTGTTTTAGGAAGTAAATCATTTGTGGTCAATTGTTCGACATCTTCATATTCAGGATAATCAATATTCACTTCAATTTGTGCAATAATATCCATTAAATCATCAATCAAAGGTTGGAGTAGTTTTTTTACACTTCCCTTAATTCCATGAATCGCCATAGTAGCCGCTGTATTGTTGCTCGCTTCGATCATGTCTTGAACAGCTTCAGCTTGGGATAAGTCAATTCTTCCATGGTAGAAGGCGCGTTGCGTAAATTCTCCTGGCTTGGCAAGATTGGCTCCCGCACTTAAGACCATGGATAAGATTTTACGTGTAATAAAAGTACCCCCATGACAGTTGATTTCTACAATATCTTCTCGTGTATATGTTTTTGGTGCTCTAAAAATAGAGATTAAAACTTCATCCACTGGATTTTTATCTGGATCTATAATAAAGCCATAATGAATCGTATGACTTTTCGCATTCATAATATTACGGTCAAATATTTTTTGAGTGATTTCAATAGCTTGATCTCCACTTAAACGAATGATGGAAATGGCGCCATCTTGTAAAGAAGTGGAAATAGCCGCAATTGTGTTTTCAAACATAGAAAAACATCCTTTCTTTCTTAGTGTATTTTATCATAAAAGATGTATAATGTCTTAGACAGAGGTGTAAACATGATAGAATATACAAAAAATCAAGTACACGAAGTGGCGTGTGCATTTAATGAACATAAAATTATAGCTTTACCTACAGATACTGTGTATGGTGTAGGTGTAAAGTATGGTAATTTAGACGATTTAGAACGATTAAAACGCGCAAAACATCGTCCGGAAACGAAACCCATTCCGATGATGGTTTCAAATATAGAACAAATGAAACAAGTTGCTTTAGTGGATGAAAGAATCGAAAAGATTGCCGCTAAGTTTTTGCCAGGCGCATTAACTTTAGTTGTCAATGTAAAAGAAAGTGTCGATCCAGCGTATACAAATGGCCTAAGTACGATTGCGATTCGTATTCCAGATGAAAAATTTATCTTAGATGTGATTGACGAATTGAATTGTCCAATCTTAGTTACAAGTGCCAATCAATCTGGAGAAAAGACAGCACTCACAAGTGATGATGTATATGAACAACTTCCAAAAATAGATGGAATTGTTTTAGGTACGTGCAAAGCATTACAGGCAAGTACAATTGTAGATTGCACAAAGGAAAAACTACAAGTATTAAGACCAGGTCCTATTTCATTAGAAGAACTAAATTCAGTTCTATAAAAAAGCACCCAGAACTTATGTTGAAAAGCATAGGCCAGGGTGCGTATGAACAAATCTAGAAGTAGTATGCTTCTAGCAGTTCATGTAGTATGTTACTCTGATTTAAATTGGATTCAATGGTTTCGAATGCAATTTAAACATATGTTAAAACTTGTCAAAATGATGGGGGTTTATTATAATACTGAGTATGACAGAAGAAGAAATGATTAGAGAGATTGCCGAGCCTATTTTAGAGCAATTGAAGAAAATTGAAAAACAACTAGGAAATCATCGTATGCCGCAGCTTCCACAAATTAAGTTTGTGAAAGAAGGCAATATGCAAGATGGCCCTTTTATGATTGGAGACATCGAAGTTACGGATGAGCTTTTAGAAAAAGTAGAGGCTTATGTTCAGGAAGAAATCGAAATGATGCATCAACCGACTGTTTTACATTAAGAAGTTACAAAAATGTAGCTTCTTTTTTAAAAAATGCTTGCATTTTATTTTGCGTTAGTGTATTATATGTGAGCACGTTGGAAATGCGGGTGTGGCGAAATTGGCAGACGCACCAGACTTAGGATCTGGCGCCTTCGGCGTGGGGGTTCGAGTCCCTTCACCCGCACCACTTGTAAATTTAGACAATTACTTCGGTAGTTGTCTTTTTTTGTTTTATGTTATAATTTCCATATGGAAATTTGTGTATATTATGAAAAAATAAATGAAGATTCAATTCGTATCAAGCGTGTGTATGCATCCAGTCCTACAATAGAAATACCCGAATTCATTGATGGATATATTGTGCGTGAAATAGGAAACTATTGTTTTTCTAAAAAGGAAGTCGATCTATCTAATTCTGTTTTAAGTCATGAAATTCCTTCTAGTTATTATGAGTGTAGTGGTAGTGATGTTGAATGTGTTAAGCTTTCTAAGACGGTCACAAAACTAGGGGATTATGCATTCTACAATTGTCAAAAGCTAAAAGAAATATTTTTACCTTCTAGTTTAATATGTATTGGCAGTGATGTATTTATGAATTGTTTAAGACTCAATCATATCTATTATGACTGTTCTATATTTTGTATCACAATTTTAAAACAAATACTAACTCAAATCACTTGGGATATTGAAGTCGATTTTATAGATGGTTCTATATTCTATCCAGAATACAATGGGGGTTATGATGAAGTGGGCCCGGCCCATATCTTTGCCTTGAATATTGAAGGGGAAGGCTTTCGTATGCGTCAATGTTTTAAAGAGGGTAAAATTGATTTTGATGGTTATGATGCCTGTTTTGAAAAATTATGTGCAGAAGAAAGTGAATCTTGTATCTTTCATGTTGCGATTCTTAGATTTATGACGGGATCTGAGAGATACATTCCTTATTTAAGAGCACATGATTTGACTTCTTATTTACATACATATAAAGATATATGTGTTATGGTTGAAAAATTAATAGAAGAAAAATGTATGGATGTACAAGCTTTAGATGTATTGATTTCTATGGAAAAAGATTTGGAAACTCGAACTGTATTGATGGAATTAAAGAATAAGAAGATGGAAACATCATCCGCATATTCTTTTGAGGAGTTTTAATGCGACAAAGGGATTGGGAAAAAGAAAAGGCAATTCATATATTAGAGCTTGTTCGATCCGAACTCTATATGGATATGCCACATTTTTTAACAGCGTTAAATACGTTGATGTTTAAAGAGGATGAGCATGTAAGTGTATGTGCTACAAATGGAATTTATTTTTATTATAATCCATTGAAGGTGATTGAGCTTTTTCAAAAGAATTCGATCTTTTTAAATCGTGCTTACTTACATAGTATCTTGCATTGTTTATATAGTCATATTTGGCTAAGAAAAAATCGTATAGAATTTATTTGGAATGTAGCTTGTGATATTGTGGTGGAATATACATTGGATTCAATGCATAAAAAAAGTGTTTCACGAATCTTATCCTATGCTCGAAAAGATGTATATCACCAAATTGAAAAGTTGGATGGATTGAGTTGTATTACGGTTTATGAATGGCTTTGTACACGGGATGATATTCAAAATTTATATTATGAATTTGTGGTGGATGATCATGCATCATGGCCTAAAGAAAAGGATGAAAAAGCACCTCAATCGTCTTCGGTACAAAAGAAGTGGCAAAGTGTTGCCAAACAGACAGTATTTGATCATAAACAAAAAGGTAAAGAGAATGACGATGGGGATGCTTTTCTTGTATCGAGGTTACAGGCAAAAAAATCGAAGTATTCATTTTCACAATTTTTGAAACGTTTTAGTATTATGAAAGAAGAAATGCAGATCAATGAGGATGAATTCGATTTGTCGTATTACACATATGGTATGTCTATTTATAAAAATATGCCTTTGATTGAGCCGTTAGAGACAAAAGAAGTCAAGAAGATCTATGAGTTTGTGATTGCGTTGGATACAAGTTATTCGATTGATGAAAATCTTGCGAAGCGTTTTATATCAAATACATATAGTATTTTAGGCACTTCAAATATGTTTTATAAATCATGTAAGGTATATATCATTCAATGTGATGATAGAATTCGAAAAGAGGATGTCATTTCCAATCAAAATGAAATGAATCGTTTGTTGGATTCATTTACTCTAATAGGGGGAGGCAACACTGATTTTAGGCCGGTGTTTAGCTATGTGAATGATTTGGTGAATCAACAAGTATTTCAAAATCTTTGTGGTTTACTTTATTTTACAGATGGAAAGGGCGTTTATCCAAAAAAGTGTCCAGCTTATAAAACGGCATTTATCTATTTAGAAGATTATGATCAAAGTAAAGTGCCTTCTTGGGCAATTCAGTATAGATTGGAAGAAAAAATATGAATATATTACAGGCAAAAAATGAAATAAAAAATACAGTACAGGCATATTTATCGAAGAATAGCTTTGGTGAATATGAAATTGAATCTAAGAATCAAAGACCTTTATTGTTGATTGGTCCTCCGGGTATTGGTAAAACGCAGATTATGGAACAAATATCGAAGGAATGTCAGATTGGACTTGTCAGCTATACGATTACGCATCATACGCGTCAAAGTGCGGTGGGACTTCCTTTTATCCAAGAAAAAGAATTTCAAGGCAAAACCTATTCAATTACAGAATATACAATGAGTGAAATAATTGCGAGTGTCTATTCAAAGATGGAAGAAACGGGTTTAAAAGAAGGAATTCTATTTATTGATGAAATCAATTGTGTATCGGAAACATTAGCACCTACTATGCTTCAATTTTTACAGAATAAAACCTTCGGAAATCAAAAGGTTCCGGCAGGATGGATTATTGTGGCTGCAGGAAATCCGAGTGAATATAATAAATCGGTTCGTGATTTTGATGTTGTGACAATGGATCGTATTCGTTATATTCATGTTGAAACGGATTACTATGTATGGAAAGAGTATGCGATTTCAAAACATATTCATCCGATGATTTTAAGCTATCTAGAATTAAAACCTAACAATTTTTATACTGTTTCAACAAGTGTAGATGGTATGGAATTTGTGACGGCTAGAGGCTGGGAAGATCTATCGTATTTACTTTATACATACGAAAAGATGCATTTGGAAATATCGCAAGATACAATCTATGAATATTTACATCATGAAGATATTGCAGAAGATGTTTTTGCCTATTATTTGGTCTATAAAAAATATCAGGATGATTATGGCATTGATGATATTTTAAATGGAAATGTATCAAGTACGATCTACGCTCGTTTGTTTAATGCGGATTTTGATGAAAGAGTATCTGTAGTCAATTTAGTGATGGATGGTTTATTAAGACAAGTGAATATATGTTCTTTTGAAAAACATTGTACAGATTTATGGTTTGGTTTTCTAAAGAATTATCGAAGTCATATGGATGTATCTTATGTGGATCATGTAAAGGAATTTATAGCTTTGTATCATGATAAGTTGCAGGCTGAATTATTAAGTGATGCTCAAAAACATGAATATGAATTTGTCTTAGAACAGATACAAAAGGTGAATGTGGATGAAAGCCTAGATTCTAAGTCGCGTTTTGATTGTAGTACAAAACCATTCTTTAAACAAAAAGAAAATATGGAGTCGATTGAATCGGATTTGAAACTTCAAATAGAAAATGCGTTTGAATTTATGGAAAGTGCATTTAAGAATGGTCAGGAAATGACAATATTTGTCACAAATTTAACAATGTCAGCTGAAATGGCTTTGTATTTAAGTTCACATACAATTGGTATATATGAAAAATACAAACAGGTTTTATTAATTGGAAGCCAAAAGGCAAGATTATTAGATGAGTTAGCTCATTAAAGAAAGGAATTATATGGATTATTCAGAATTAAAATATGATGTGGAAGAATTTGAATCGGATCAAGATAAAAAACTTCCACAACCACCTTTGGTAAAAGAGTCAATGCGAAAGGAATCCATTGAACTTCCTAAAAATTTTGATGCGTTACAAATTTGTTCAAACTTTCTAGATATTATTAATACACGTCATAGTAGTCGTGTGTATACACAAGAGCCAATGTCCTTATTAGAACTATCCTATATTCTTTGGACTTGTCAAGGTGTGAAACAAATTCGTGGAAAAAAATATGCGACTTTGCGTACAGTACCTTCTGGAGGTGCTCGTCATGGTTTTGAACTTTATTTCGTATGTCAAAATGTAGAAGGATTAGATCCTGGAACCTATCATTATTTGCCTCTAAAACATTGTATTGAGTTTTTGAATCCTATTGATAAAGTGTCAGATGTTTTGGCATCTTCCTTATGTGATCAATTATGGGCTTTAAAAGCCAATGTGATTTTGTATTTTAGCTACATACCGTACCGAACGGAATGGCGTTACGGTCATCTTGCACATCGAATCGCATTGGTCGATCTTGGTCATGTGGGTGAGAATATATATTTGGCAAGTACAAGTATTGGTTTAGGAACTTGTGGGATTGGAGCTTGTGTGACTTCGATTTGTGATGAAATGTTTGAATTGGATGGCGAAAATGAGTTTATTCTTTACTCGCAGCCAGTTGGGAAGGTGAATCCAGAGGATTTTGCGAAAGAAAAATCTTTTTATGAATTTGTTGAAAAAGAAGGCTTATAATGTGTTAAAATAGATTGGAACTAAGGAAAATATATTATGAGTAAAAATGATAAGAATATAGATGCTTATTCAAAAGCACTTTTAGATAAAAAAACAGAATATAACGAGGAACTGAAAAAACCTAAAGAGGTTCATCAGATGACGGAAGATGAAAGAAGACTTGCAGAAAAGACAATGTCTTCTGCTTTAGATATGCTTCGAAAAGAGCGTGGACAAAAAACAATTGCGGAAGAAGAGCGTCTTTATGAAGAAAATAAAGTTGACTCCCAACATATGGAGGACGATTTTACAACTTCATCTATTGAAAACGAGCAGTCTAGTGATGCATTAGATCTTGTACATACAATGTTGCAAGATATGTCAAATGATGATGATGAATTATTGCCTTCGCAAGTAAAGAAATTAAAAGAAAAACATGAAAAGAAGGAAAAAAAGGAAAAGAAAGAAAAACCAAAGAAAGAAAAAGAAGAAGAGCCTAAAAAAAAGAAATCGAAGAAAAAGAAACCTATGAGTAAGGTCACAAAGATTATTTTAGGATGTATCTTATTAGGTGTAGCTGCTTTAGGCGTATATTCATATAAGGTATTGGTTTATGATCCACAAAATATTGTTTCACCAGCTCAGCAGAAAACATATGATAAGTTAGTATCTTATGCGGATGAGTATGGAGATAATATGATGTCGGATGCTGAAAAGCTAGAACTTATTGACTTGAATTCTGGGTATAAAAAGCTTTTAGATAAACAAAAAACCTCAATCAATGCATATTTTAAAGAACAAACAGGTAAGTCTTATACGGCTTTATTAAAGGAAGTAAAAGAACTTCAAAAAACAAAAGAGGATGTGAAGCTTCCAGCCTACCAGCAAATTGTTGGATTATTAAATAGTTGGGATGCAAAGTCGGATGAAGAAAAGATGGCTGTTGCCGATATGCAGTCGGTGTATAGTTCTTTATCAAAGAGCTTGAAAAAGGAAGTGGATTCTTTATCGAAATCAAAAACGGGAAAAGATTTTATTGATTTGTGTAAAGAACAAGCTGAATTAAAAACGGCAGCTCAAGAAAAGGCGCAACAAGAAGAGGAACAAAAGAAGTCTGAGAATGCTTCAAAAATCCAAGAATATCAAGCTAGTTTAAATAGTTTGCAGCAAGATTATGATACATATGCGCAATATGCGCAAAGTTTGGAATCGGATTTGGCAAATGCTAGTGATGAAGATCGTTCACAGATTCAATCGCAAATTGATACGAACAATCAAATGTTGTATTCTTTGCAGCAACAAATCGCATATTATCAGCAACAAATTGCTGCTTTACAATCTTAGAAAAAAAGGCTATCCTTATGGGTAGTCGATATGCCGACTTAGCACAGTGGTAGTGCAACGCACTCGTAACGCGTAGGTCATTGGTTCAAATCCGATAGTCGGCACCATGATTTAAAATTAAGCTGGTTTATCCAGCTTTTTTTTTGAAGGGAGAATCTATGAATTTAGATGAAAAAATGCTTTTATTGGCGACATGCTTTCTTTTTTTACCTTATCAAATAGCCAGTGTTGGAATTGCATGCATATTGGTGCAGGCTTTTTGTCGACATAAATTAGTGGATGCCATAAAAAATCAAACGGGAGCCATTTTTTTATATAGTTTTATTGGTTTAGAATTCATTGTTACGATTTTGCATTCAAACTGGAATGGTTTTGGCAATACATGGCTATTTGTGTTGATTGGTTTATATGGAGCTTATTATCGAAAAAGTATCACAAAGAACACTTTTGAAAAGATGTGTGATTTAATTATTATTCTATCTATTTTTGCAGCTATTTATGGACTTTATCAATTTAATCAGATTTCAGTTGCGAATGGGAGAACTTTTTTAGAATTCCATATCTTTAATTCACCAAAGCGAAGAATTACATCGACATTTATGAATGCGAACATTTATGCGATGGTCATTGATTTTGTATGTGTCATGTGTATGTATCGTTTTGTGAAAAATGACAACATTCTTTGTAAGATTGGCTATGTTATTGTGGCATTATTTAACTTCTTTGTGTTATATCTAACGGGATCTAGAACAGCACTCTTACCTTTTGCACTGATTTTTCCTATCTTTTTATATTGTGTTCGTTGGAAAAAATTATTTATTACATCTATTGTATTGGAGTTGTGTGTATGTGGCTTGGTGTTTTTAAAGCCAACGTTGATCCCTAGAATGAGTGATATGTCAACATTCGCATCTCGTATTAAGATTTGGAAAACGGCATTTATATGTATTTCAATGTATCCACTTTTCGGATGGGGACCACAGACATATAAAAAGTTTTATCCTTTGGTGAATGGTCATAAGGCACCGCATGCGCATAATATTTATATAGATTCTATTCTTTCTTATGGTGTAATCGGAACAATTCTTGTGTTATGTTACACTTTTGTATTGAATAAAGAAATCTTTACTTCGAATACAAGAAAAGAAAATCCAGCTTTATTTGGTATGATGATGTGTTTTATAGCAATCGTATTGATTTATGGGTTGTTAGATTGCACGCTAAATATTGTTGCGACAGGAACATTATGTTTTATTATTTTAAATAGTGCTTGCATGTACAAAGAAAAATAAATACAATAAATTTAGAAGACAGACAGTAGAAGGAGTTTTATGAAATATATATCTCTTTTTGTCTGTTTTTTTATTGGTCTTCAAACATTGAATGTGCCAGATTATGAAAGGTTAATTTCAAATATAGAATCAAAAGTAGAAATAGTTGATGAAAGTAAGGCCAGCTTTTTATCTTTGAAATGTAGAGATGTAACAAATGCGATTCAAATTGAAAAGGCGGATCTAATTTGTAGAATAGAGATTCAAAGTCAAAAAAAGGATAAACTTGAATCAAAATATATACAGAAAAAGAACTATTATGAACTTAAAAAGCTAGAGTATGGTTTAGACTTAAATGCGATTCAAAAACAAGATTGTATAATTCAATCGTATTGGATAGATAAGGACTTAACGAAATGTTTCAACGAATATAAGTGTAGTCAAAATCAATATTTGAAATGTAGAAAACAATTAATAAAGAATAAGCATAAGCTTGATTTATGTGAATCTTATTTAACTCGTTTAGACAATTGTCAAAAGCGTTTGTTTTCGCGCTTTTCAAGCTTGTCTCAATTCAATGATTTGGGAGAGTTTGATCAAGATGCAATGATTGCTGGAAATGATGCATTACCTGCATATGGCGGATACGAAATTTTAGAAAATAAGGGTATGTCTTGTTTAGTTGATGGAAATTATGCGATTGATACATATAGTTCTTTTTGGCAAAATCCGGTTGAAAATGGTACAATCAGTGCTAGATGCTGGTCATATCCAGATGGAAGTCTTCATTTGGGTTTGGATATCGCAAGTAGTATGTATAGTGATGTGTATGCCCTAGCCAATGGCATAGTATTGTATGCGCATGCACCTGTAGAATCTAATAATGGATATCTTGGAAATATGTGTGGATGGCCAAGTGGAGCCGGCAATTCGATTTGTATGGTGGTAGCTGTTCATGATAAGTTATATGCGGTTAGTTATGCGCACTTGTCTAATGAAATCTATGTAACAAGTGGCCAGCAAGTCAGTCAAAAAACAGTTATAGCGAAAAGTGGAAATAGTGGAAATTCAACAGGTCCTCATACTCATGTAGAGGTGTTTGAGTTAAAACAGGATTTGAATTCGACTGTAGAATATTTTAGAAACAGTGGTGCTGATTTTTCTTTTGGATGTGGCTTTAATGCGGCTGCAACATGCTCAGACTATGCGTGTCGTATAGATCCTGAGATAGTTTTGGAGGGTTTATGAGTCAAGAAATGTATTTTTCGCGAATGAAGGAATTATTAAAAGATGAATATGATGCATATATGGAATCTTTATCAAAACCTTTATATCGTGGTATGCGTATTAATTTAAAAAAGGCAGAATTAAATGAATTTGATCATTTAGAAAGTCCAAGTCAATTTTGTAAGGAAAGCTATTATGTAGATAAACCCTTGGGAAATCATCCTTACCATATTTGTGGATGCTTCTATCTACAAGAACCAAGTGCATCGAGTGCAGTCGAAATCTTGGATGTACAAGAAGATGATTATGTATTGGATTTATGTGCAGCTCCTGGTGGAAAGAGTACGCAGATTGCTTCTCATTTAAAAAGTGGCTATTTAGTATCGAATGAAATTGATGCGAAAAGAGCACAGATTCTTTTATCCAATATAGAGCGTATGGGTGTTAAAAATGTAGCTGTAACCAATTCGAGTGTAGATAAGCTTGCGAAAGTATTTGATTGTTGTTTCGATAAGATATTAGTAGATGCTCCTTGTAGTGGTGAGGGTATGATTAAAAAGCATGATATTGCCTTGAATCATTGGAGTATTGAAAATATTGAGCTTTGTGCAGCTCGCCAAAAAGAAATCTTAGAATATGCGTATTCGATGTTGAAACCGGGTGGTACTTTGGTATATTCAACTTGTACATATGCTTTGGAAGAAGATGAAGATGTCGTTTTATCTTTCTTAGAAAAACATGAAGATATTCAACTTGTAGATCCTGAAGTTTTGTGGGGAAGAAAAGGATTTAAAGATTTAAATGTGCGTCGTATCTTTCCAATGGATGGTGGTGAAGGCCATTTCATTGCGAAATTCAAGAAACAATCCGGTGTTGCAGGTAAACTTCCAGTTTTAAAATCTAAAAAAATAGATAAGATTACTGAGAAATTTTTGAAGGAACAATTGAATACATTACCAAACTATTATTATGTAGATAAAGATCGAGTCTATGGTATGGATGTTTGTTTTGTGGATTTTAAAAAAGTAAAAGTATTACGTCAAGGCGTATATTTAGGAGATGTTATTAAGAATCGTTTTGAGCCAAGTCATTCTTTTTATATGGTTGCAGATTTTGACTATAAAAGAAAAGTAGAAGTAACGCTAGAAGAGATGGATCTTTTTATGCATGGTGAGGTTTTACAAAAGGAATGTGATAAAGGTTACGTTGCCGTATGTTACAAAGGACATCCATTTGGCTTTGGCAAGAGTGATGGAAGGCAAATCAAAAACAAGATTCCTAAAGGACTTCGTTTATTGCCAAATTCACATGTGAATATAGACTAAAAATGCCAGGAAAATTTATTCCTGGCAATTTTTTACGATTTCTTTTGCGATATTATAATAGTCTTCTAATTGATCATCACTTGGTGTGTAACATTGATTGATGACATCGTGACAAGATTCAATTCCAGATTGTTGCATCCTTGTGTCGATTTCTTTTGCGACTTGGTTAAACCATCCGTATGCGGCAAAGGCCAATCCTTTTTTGTTTTTCAATTTACATGGACGAATGTGTTCAAGGAAAGCTGCAACACTTGGTGCCATGACATTGTTGTAGGTTCCAGATCCAATACATACGACTTTAGCATCCATGATTTCGCGCATGACAATGCTTGATTTTGTATCCGATAATTTATAGACTTTTACATCCATACCAGCATCACTAAATCCTTCAGCTAAGCTTTCAGCAATCTGTTGTGTATGTTTCCATACAGATTCATATACAATAACGGCTTTGTTTTCTGTTTTTTGAGCTGCGATACCTTTATAAGTTTCAATGATATCACCAATATAGTCTTTCCAGATAATACCATGGGCAGGCATAATATATTCAATGTCTAAATTCATACCTAGAATAAGGTTTAATTTAGCTTGTACCGGTGTTGTATATGGTAGAACAATATTCGCAAAGTATTCTTTGGCTTGTTTTAAACAATAAGCTTTATCTAATCCTTCATCTGTTAAGTTAAAGTTTACAATGTGTTGTCCAAAGGCATCGTTTGAGAATACAGTTTTTAATTGTGGACAATATGTCAACATGTTATCTGGCCAATGGATCATTTGCATTTCAACAAAGACAAAATCATATTTTCCTGTGTTGATTGAATCGTTTGTCTTAACGACTTGATAAGGTACTTGATCAAAGTATTGTTCAATCATGTTTTTCTTTCCGGAAATAGATGCATAAACTTTCGCATTTGGATATTTGGCATATACTTTTTTAAATCCACCAGAATGATCCGGTTCTGTATGTTGAACAACGATATTGTCAATTTCTCTTCCTTGTAGTACGGATTCCACTCTTTCTAACAGTTCTTCTGTAAATTCTTCTTCTACTGTATCGAATAATGTAACTTCATCATCTACCACTAAATAGGCATTGTATGTACATCCTTCATCAATTGGATATAAATCACCATGGAAGTGGCGGTTGTTTAAGTCTCTTACTCCGACCCAGTATACGTTATCTATAATTTTTTTAGCTCTTTTCATTTTAATTCACCTCTTTCTTTATTTTAAAATTTTTTATGAGTTATGTCTATTCATTTGCACACTTTTATATTTTTTAAATAAAAAATATAAAAAGTAAACTAAAAAGTGTAAGTGTTTTCTTTTTCTTGAGAGTATAATAAAAGTTAGGAGGAATTGTCGATATGATTATTCAAAGTAAAAGAGTTTGGGTGGTAAATACTTGGTTGGCAGCCCAAATTGAAGTAGAAGAAGGAAAGATTGTAAATATCTATCCATATGGCCAAAAAGATGTGGATGAAGATTATGGAGATAAGAGAATTATTCCTGGATTTATTGATGTGCACACACATGGTGCTTATGGATTTGATACAAATGATGCGAATGAAGAAGGTCTTCGTAACTGGATGAAAAACATCGTTAAAGAAGGTGTTACAGGTATTCTTCCAACAACAATTACACAATCCGAAGAAGTTTTGACAAATGCGGTTAAAAATGTTGCGAAAGTGGTTGAAGAAGGGTATGAAGGTGCAGAAATTTTAGGTATTCACTTTGAAGGACCTTATTTGGACCAAGTATACAAGGGAGCTCAACCAGAACAATATTGTGTAAAACCAGATGTAGAACAATTTAAACGTTATTTAGCTGCTTCTAATAATTTAATTAAAATTGTGACTATGGCTTGTGAACATGATGATAATTTTGAATTAACAAAATTCTTACGTGCAAATGGAATTGTATGTAGTCAAGGTCACTCAGGAGCTACTTTTGAACAGGCTCGTTTAGCTATTGCGAATGGGGCAAACTCAATGACTCACGTATTCAATGGTATGACTAAATTCCATCACCGTGAACCAGGACTTGTTGGTGCAGCTATGCGTTATAGAGATGTATATGGTGAAATTATTTGTGATGGTAACCACTCTACTTATGAAGCATTAAACGATTTCTTTACAGCTAAAGGGCCAGATCACTGCATTATGATTACAGATTCATTAATGGTTAAGGGATTGCCAGTTGGTACAAAAGTATTATTTGGTGGTAACGAAATCGAATTATATCCAGATGGAAGTGCACACTTAACAGATACGAAGGGTCTTGCAGGAAGCACATTGCATGTCAATGATGGACTTCGCATTTTAGTAGAAAAGGCATTGGTTCCTTGGCAAACAGCTATCAATGCTTGTACATTGAATCCTGCTCGTATGTTAAATGTTGATGATCGTAAAGGATCGATTCAAACTGGAAAAGATGCAGACTTCGTTGTATTGAATGATGACTATTCTGTTGAAATGACATATACAAAGGGAACAAAAGCGTTCTAGTCAACAAAAGCACATTTCTCAATGTGCTTTTATAATGTTTTCATGTTTTATAGTATCATCTAGTTTATTATCGGTGATGATCATGTCAAAATCATCAATATTGGCAATTTTTGACATATATTTTTTATTAAATTTTGTATGGTCTGCCATACAAATTTTTTTGTTTGAAGAAGCAAGAATGGCTTTCTTGACAAGTGCATCACTCATGCTAGGGATAGATACACCATAGTCTAAATCGATTCCTAAAACAGAGATAAAAGCTTTATCAATATAATAATTTTGAAAGAATTGAATCGTACTTTCAGATAATGCTGCTTGTGTAATAGGATTATAGGTTCCTGGAGCCATAATGATTTTAGCTTTTGTATTACGATCAACGTATTGAAGAATCTTCCAAAAGTTAGTGAATATAGTGATCTTTTTATGATGGATCCTTTTAAAGAGTTCAAGACAGGTTGTACCACAATCTAAATAGATGGAGTCTTTATCATGAATGAGTGTACTTGCGAATATCGCAATTTCTTTTTTATCGGATTGAGAAATGCCTTCTTTGATTTCAAAAGCCGGTTCTGTAGATATAGACTCGTTTAATGTAGCTCCTCCATAGCTTTTTGTGGCAAGGCCTTGATTTTCAAGCATATCTAAATCTCTTCGAATCGTCATTAAGGAAACTGCGTATACTTTAGCTAATTCATTAACTTGTACTGTTTTATCTTTTTTTAATTTTTCATAGATTTCATATCTTCTTTGTGTTGTGTTCATAATTCTATTAAAGCACAAAAAAGAACATAAAGAAACATGTTTTATTGTGTTTATTTAAGATAATTTGTTTGATGTGAAATGGATGTTGAAACGGATTTTATCTAGTGTTAGGATACATATGAACTTAAGGAGGATCTATCATGGAATTGATTATTGATTCATCAAATATTGAACAAATTAAAGAATTAAACGATTTACTAACAATTACTGGGGTTACGACAAATCCTACAATTCTTACAAAATCAGGTAGAGAAGCAATGGATGTTGTAAAAGATTTATGCGAAGTGTTGAGCGAAGATCAATTGTTGTTTATTCAAACTGTACAAACTTCTTTCGAGGGAATCATGGAAGAGGCTAAAATGATTTCTTCCATTCGTAATAAAAATATGTATGTGAAGATTCCTGTTACACATGAAGGATTAAGAGCTATCAAGGAATGTAAAAAATTAGGCATTCACACATTGGCTACAGCCATCTATACTGCAGATCAAGCATTTTTGGCAGCTATGAATGGAGCTGAATATTTAGCGCCTTATACAAATCGTATGTGTAATTATGGGGATGGTGTACAAGATGTTAAAGACTTGATTGAAATGTTAAGAGTGAATCATATGCCGGCTAAAGTGATTGCGGCAAGCTTTAAAAATACATATCAAGTACATGAATTGATCAAGGCAGGTATTCAAGCTGTGACTGTTCCTTGTGATGTTTTATATCAAATGATTGATCATCCAGGAACAAAGATTGCGGTTGGTGAATTTAGTGTGAATTGGCAAAGAGCTTATAATCGTAACACATTCGGAAAGTAGAGAAAATCTACTTTTTTCTTTTTCAAAAAATATTAGCACTTAAGTGTTGTTATTGTGACGTTGGTTTTGTCTAGTTTCATAGAAGCCCGTAAGTCCATGTTTGCAAGGGATTCACGGATTTTAAGAAATTGTGGTTATTCATCAAAAATCATCATTTTTCAGAAATTTGGTGTCAAAATTGGCGTCAGATAGCACACCAGAGAGAAAAATTAAATGTTTTTATAGACTACGGAACGTATATTTTTTGCGTTCCTTTTCTATTTTTAGACGTTCTTCATAGAGCGCCTTTTTTCATACCCAAAATCGAAAGGAGAAAGAGAAATATGAATAAGCTAGTAAAGCGATTGCTGACAGGAACGCTTGCTCTTGCAACCATTCTCACGGCATTACCAGTGACGGCGGTTCATGCTTCCGGCAATCAATACTGGACAGAATCAGCAGAACGTGTCGGCTACATTGAACAAATTATGAATGACGGTTCTATCAAATCCACGTTCCATAACCTGTATTCCGATGTACAGAGAGCCGATGATGTTGTCGTGGTACTTCCTGCCAAAGCTGGCGAAAAACATTTCTTGTTGAAACTACAGTATAATGAGCCCAAATAGCCGTATTTAAGCTATGTAAAATAATTTTGACAAGGAAAAAAGGTTTTGTAAAAGATATTGGATAGACATTTGGATAGTTCATATATGACAATGACACCGAAAGGAGCAATCGGAATATGGAAATAGGTAAGAAACTTAAAAAATGTACGGGTACAGTCTGGAATGACACAAGAAAATGTTGCGGAAAAAATCAATGTATCAAGGCAGACAATTTCAAACTGGGAAAATGAAAAATCTTACCCAGACATTATCAGTGTAATAGAGTTGAGCAATCTATATTCTATAAGTCTTGACGTATTGCTAAAGGGTGATGAAAAAATGATTGAACATTTAGAAGAAAGTACAAATGTTGTAAGAAGCAACCAAAAAATGATATGGGCAATTATTGTAAATATCATTGTCGTAGCATTGCTGATAACATTAAATATGTTTATACCAGATAACAGTTATTTCTTAGTTGGAATATTTTGTCTTATGGTTATCACTTCATCAGCATTACTTTACCAGATAATCAAAAAATTTTAAGGAGGATATTTTGTTATGGACTTGAACATAGTTTTAGCGGTAATTTGTGGAGCAGTTGCACTTGTAGGAGCATTTTGTGTTGTGTTTCAGATTTATCATATGACTGTTATAGATGCAACAGCTAGAGGGTTAAAGCACCCTAAATTTTGGGGAGTATTTACAATGAGTGGGAATACTTCAAGTAGCTTGCTTATGTATTTAATCGGAAGAAGAAAATACCCTATTGTAAATATGAGTGAAAGTAACTCAAAAGAATTAGAAAAGCGAAAAAAATCAGCAGGTGTGAGATTGTTATTTTTGGCTATTGGTGTAATTGGTATTATATGTGCAACCTTAATATAATTAAGAAATACAGATTTATGATTATATTTTGCAACATTTACAAAGCAGTTAGTCTACATGATTGACTGCTTTTCTTATGCCCGAAGAAAGGAGTTTTTATGAAAATTAGGAAATTCAAAGGTAACAGGATTCGTGCCAGTGACAAATCACTAGTCTATCATTTCTGTATCGATTGGCTGTTGCTCCTGTTCATTGCAGTATTCTTGTTAGGAAAGCAGAGCTGTTACCGAATTTTTCAGCTCATGTAATACGTCACACAGCCTGTACCAGAATGGCAGAGTGCCGTATGGACGTAAAAGTTCTTCAATATATTATGGGACACGCTCATATAGATGTAACAATGGAATTGTAAAACCATATTGGAGAGCTGACAAGGATTGAAAATGAGATTGCAAGACTAGATAGTATGGTGTTAAATGCATGACACTATAAAAAGAGAAATTGGTGTCAAATTGGTGTCAAAACAGAAAAAATTACAATTTCAAAAGAAATAAGATACTGCAAGCCATTGATTTTAAAGGGTTTGCAAAAAAATAACAAAAAAATTAGCACTTAAGCGTTGACAGTGCCAAAAAGAGTGTTATACTATCATTAGCAATCATAAATAGTGAGTGCTAAGTACAAGGAGGTGCTTATTTATGAATATCGAACAAATGTCAGAGCGTTTACAGAAAATTTTAATGGATGCGATCAATTTAGCGAAATCTAACCAACATCCTAGCGTGGATACAGTGGATATGTTGGAGACGATTTTTAAGGATGATGTATTAGATGGTTTATTTGAGCGTATTGGCTTAGATAAAGTGCGTGCTTTACAGATGGTTCAAAAAGAATCAAATCGTGTCGCAAAGAGCTCGACAAGTAATATAAATTTATCAAATGAAGTCCAAAAATCGTTTGAGGATGCACAAAACTGGGCAAGTCAACATGATGAGACTTATTTATCAGTGGCTAGTGTATTCTTAGCTTTATTATTCAATCGTTCTTATATTTCTAAAGAATTGGTAAGAACTTTTAATTTGAATAAGGATGCTTGCTACAAGGCTGAATTAGAGCGTCGTAATGGAAAGAAATTTGATACGCCAAATTCAGAAGAGAATGTAGAAGCTTTAAAGAAATATGGTCGTGATCTAGTCCAGGATGTGCGCGATGGTAAGATTGATCCAATCATTGGTCGTGATGATGAGATTCGTCGTGTTATGCAGATTTTGTCGCGTAAGACAAAGAATAATCCCGTTTTAATTGGTGAGCCAGGTGTTGGTAAAACAGCCGTTGTTGAAGGTATTGCTTGGCGTATTATGAAGGGGGATGTACCTGAGTCTTTAAAAGAGAAAAGATTAATTGAATTAGATATGGGATCTTTGATTGCGGGTGCTAAGTATCGTGGTGAATTTGAGGAACGTTTAAAATCCATTTTGGATGAAGTGAAAAAATCGGATGGACAAATCATCTTATTTATTGATGAAATTCATAACTTAGTTGGCGCTGGTAAAACAGAAGGTAGCATGGATGCGGCTAACTTATTAAAGCCAATGTTAGCTCGTGGTGAACTTCATTGTATTGGTGCAACAACATTTAATGAATACCGTAAGTATATCGAAAAGGATGCAGCTTTAGAGCGTCGTTTCCAAAAAGTACAAGTGGCACAACCTAGTGTTGAAGATACAATTAGTATTTTGCGTGGTTTGAAAGATCGTTTTGAAAGCTATCATGGTGTGCGTATTTTGGATGAAGCTTTAATTGCGGCAGCTACAATGTCGGATCGTTATATTACAGATCGTTTCTTGCCAGATAAAGCGATTGATTTGGTAGATGAGGCTTGTGCTACATTAAAAGTTGAAATGGAAAGTATGCCTCAAGAATTGGATGAATTACAGCGTAAGATCTTGCAGCTTCAAATTGAAAAGACTTCACTTCAAAAAGAAGAAGATAAAAGAGCGGTTGAGCGTCGAGAAGAAATTGAAAGTGAATTGGCTTCTTTACAATCAAAACGTGATGAGATGCATTCTAAGTGGGAAGATGAAAAGCGTGGTTTGGCCAATGAAAAAGAAGATAAACAACGTTTGGAGAAGGCTCGTTTAGATTTGGAACAAGCTCGTAATGAAGCTCGTTATGAAGATGCAGCTAAACTTCAATATGGAACGATTCCAGAATTAGAGGCTCGTATTCAAAAAGAACAGGCAAGTCAAAAAGAGGATGCTCTAATTCAAGAAACGGTAAATGAGGAATTGATTGCGAAAATCGTTTCTAGATGGACAGGTGTTGAAGTTACGCGTTTGGTTGCGAGTGAAAGAGAAAAATTGTTGAATTTGAAAGCAGAACTTGAAAAACGTGTAGTTGGTCAAGATGAAGCTCTCGAACTTGTAACGGATGCGATCTTGCGTTCAAAAGCACAGATTCAAGATGAAAATCGTCCAATTGGATCTTTCATGTTCTTAGGCCCTACAGGTGTTGGTAAAACAGAAGTTGCCAAAGCTTTGGCAGAACAGTTATTTGATGATGAAAGACACATTGTGCGTATTGATATGAGTGAGTATATGGAAAAGCACAGTGTGGCACGATTAATTGGTGCACCTCCAGGATATGTAGGTTATGATGAAGGTGGTCAATTGACCGAGGCAGTTCGTCGTAATCCATATAGTATTGTCTTATTTGATGAAATTGAAAAGGCACATCCAGATGTATTTAATGTGCTACTTCAAATCTTGGATGATGGTCGTATTACAGATTCGAAAGGTGTTACTGTTGATTTTAAGAATACAATTATTATCTTAACGTCAAATTTAGGTAGTCAATATGCCTTTGAATCTGGCAATATTCATGAAAAATATATGGAAGAAGTAAAACGTCACTTTAAACCAGAATTCATTAATCGTATCGATGAAATTATTGTGTTTAATGCATTAAATGATTCAGCCTTTATTAAGATTGCCCATAAATTTGTTGGTTTACTACAAAAACGTTTGGCAGATCGTGACATTACATTGAATGTAAGTGATGCCGTATACAATCAAATTGCCAAGATGGGTGTAGATCCTGTGTATGGTGCTCGTCCTATGAAGCGTTATATTCAAAGAAATCTTGAAACACAGATTGCGAAGGAAATGATTAAAACTGGCGCTATGCAAGGGGATGTAATCCATGTAGATTGTCAAGATGGCGAGTACACATTTGATATTCAAGGAAGATAGTGAATTATCTTCCTTTCTTTTTGGATTTCGAGGTATAATAGGGTCAGGAAGTGATTTTATGTCTTTAAAAGAATGGATTCAAGAAAGTAATAATATTGTATTTTTTGGTGGAGCTGGCGTGTCTACAGAAAGTAACATACCAGATTTTCGTAGTGATAATGGATTGTATAAAAAGAAATATCCTTATCCTGCTGAAATTATGTTGTCACATAGTTTTTATTTAAGTCATCCTAAAGAGTTTTTTGATTTTTATTTTAATCAGATGATTTATTCAGACGCAAAGCCGAATAAGGCGCATCTTGCTCTTTCAAAACTAGAGCAGATGGGTAAATTAAAGGCTATTGTTACGCAAAATATTGATGGTTTACATCAGATGGCGGGTTCTAAACATGTATATGAGCTTCATGGAAGTGTACTAAGAAATACGTGCACACATTGTCAAGCTAAGTATTCTTTAGAGGATATGAAAAATTATAGGGATAGTGATGGTATTCCTAGATGTCCCAAGTGTGGTGCCATTATTAAGCCAGATGTAGTCTTATATGAAGAAGGTTTAGATGAATATACTTTGTATTCAGCCGTTCATGCGATTGAACAGGCAGATCTTTTAATTGTAGGTGGAACAAGCTTGGTTGTATATCCTGCAGCAGGCTTGATTAATTATTTCCATGGTAAACATTTGGTGTTAATAAATAGAGACAGTACGAACATGGATTCAAAGGCGGATCTTGTGATTCATGATTCAATTGGAAAAGTTTTAGATGATTCACTATGTGAAGTTTATGTGAAATAAACACTAAACTTGAAATTTGAACACAAATCAACTAAAATTTTGTCATGTCAGAAAAAAACAAGAGATCTTTTATCCGTGATGGATTATATAACATAAATCGAACAATGCAGCTTGATCCTGCAGCCCATTCTAAATGGGAAGTGTTTTGGCTATATCCGCACATCAAAGCGATTGGCTTGCATCGAATGGCCCATTGGTTTTGGGTGCACAATCATACATTTATTGCCCGTTGGGTAAGTAATCGAGCTAGACATTGGACGGGTATTGAAATTCATCCTGGTGCTGTGATTGGTCGAGGATTGATGATTGATCATGGTATGGGTGTTGTGATTGGTGAAACGGCAATTATTGGTGATGATTGTCAGCTTTATCATGGCGTTACACTAGGTGGAACAGGTAAGCAACATGTAAAAAGACATCCTACTTTAGAAGATGGTGTATATATTGGTTGTGGGGCCAAATGTTTAGGAAATATCACTTTAAAAAAGGGTTGTCGTGTAGGGGCCAATGCGGTACTTTTAAAAGATGTACCTGAAGGTGCTACAGCCGTGGGTATTCCTGCAAGAATTATAGAGAAGAAATAGGTGGTTATATGTGGAAATATCGTTGTAAATCCCATTTAATAGCGATGAGTGTCGCTTTTGTGGTTGGCTTAGCCTTGAGTGCAGTTGTATTTTCAAGTGGAGTGGATTTAAATTCAGATATGTTTTCAAGTGCTTTAAGTCAAGCTCCAGGTGTAAATACAGAAGCATTGAATCAAGTTTTGACCTATCTACAAAATAATATGTGGATTTTATATCTTGGGGATGCCCTATTGATTTCGGGGATTATAAATATTATATATATTGGTCAATATGTAACGGCTCGTTTCAATATAAGTCCATGGATCATAATGTTTTTAATATTTTTCTTACCAGAATATATGATTTATATTGGAACTCTACTTGTGATTCCTGCCTTTATTGTTTGTATTTATGGAATGTTGAGTTTACGCTCTAGTATTTCTAAAGAGCGTAGAGAATTTAATTTTTCAAATGATGATGAATTGGTTCATATGTATAAGATCCATCATAATTTAGATGAGTCTTATAAAGAACTTGCAAAGACATGTCGTAAAAATGTTCGTAAATTAAATGGAATCTATGCCTTAGGTATTGTTGCCTTATTGGTGATTTTAATTTTGATCAATAATATGTTGCTTCTAGCTGTATTGTTGATGTTCTATTTATTTGCGTTTAATCTTGTTTTAAGATATCGTGCAGTATCTCTCCTTCCAATCACAAAATTATTATATGAAGATTGTAATCCTGAAGCTTGTGCGAGTGCTATTATTTGCTATTGTACAAATTCAAAAGGACATACGCGTTTAAAACAACATACATTACTTGCGCAATGCTTGATTTATTTAAATGATCCAGAATTAGCTCAAGATGTATTGATTTCATATCCTAGAAAGGATGCTGCAAGTTCTTTACAATATTGGTCATTGATGTCTTATATTGATTATATGTTAAAAGATGAAGATGGATTATCTCGTTGTAAAGAAGAAGCACAAAGTATTCGTCTACATTATGGACGTGCTGGTATCATGATTCAAAGTGAAGAAATGGCAGCTATTGAAAATAAGATTCATTTAATGGATGGAGATTTTAACACATGTAAGAAGTATTATTTACAAGGGCTTCAAAGGGCAAATTTTCCATTTCAACAAGTGGATTCATGTTACTATATCGCTTTAATTTCCTTTGTGGAAGAAGATTATAAATTAGCTCGTATGTATTTTGAAAAGGTTCTTGAGATTGGTAATCGTATGTATTTTGTTGAGAAAGCTAAAAACTATTTAGCTAAAATTGATAAGATTTATCCTGAACCAACCAATGATGTAGTAGAATAGTTGTAGTAAAAGAAAAATAAATCTCACAAAAGCCTGTGATATGGCCAAACATAAATGTGAACACAAAACTCAATCCGGTATTGATGAAAAACAGGATTGAGTTTTTATTTAGATTTACAGGAATATAGAAAAACCATTCAATAATGAATGAAGCGACAAATAGGATGGAAAGCCATACGTGTAGATCTTTTAAAATTGTAATATTGTTATATGGAATTGAAGAGGAAAGAATCATGCCAAGACAAATTAGGGCATGATTTTTTTTATTGTATTTCACATTCTGTTTTTCCCAGATTTTCTTTGAATAATAATAAAAGCCAAAAGCTGAACTAAGTGTCCACAAAAATAAATAGATGGGGTGATTTAACTGATTTCCAATATAGGTTTGATTGTCGTAAAATACGTCGATCCAGAAAAAAGGAAGAATATTGAGTATGGTTTGGATTAAATAAACGTGAATATAAGTTAAAGATTTCATCATTGTTTCATTTTAGACAAAAAAGTGCGAAAAATCAAAAAAATAATGAAAGTTTTCTCGAAAAACCTCTTTTAAAAACGTTTAAGAATATGGAGGTGATGAAATGACCGAATGGATTGAACAAGATAAAAAGGATGAAAATCACTTGTATGTACATTTAAAAGATCCAAGTTTATTAGATTTATCCATCTTTGATCGAATGTCAAATGATGATTTTTGTCTTCCTTGTATGCTGACAAATGAAAAAAGTGCATCCATTGTTTATGCGACTGAAGGCTATATTCCTTTACATGATTTTTTGAGTCAATATGTGTTTGAAAATGAGGAAGGATATATTTTCTTGCATCAACTTTTTGAACAGGCTATCGCATCCAATCGAAATAAACCTGTTTTATTTGATCCGGATTATGTATTTGTTTCTGGCTTTGGCGATCGGTTTGCGTTTGTGGTTGTCCCTATTCAAATCTCGAATTGGATGTTTCAAAAAGATATGTCTGAAAAATGGGTTGAGTATATCGCAAAGACTATGCAAACGACAACCGCATTTGAAATTCCTGGCTTTTTATTGAAATTTTTAAAGAGTGCAGAGTTTAGTTTGCCCAATCTTGTCTTAGGACTTGATAATATCCGTACGCTATATTATCCAAAAAAATTCTCTTTTTTCAAACACAGGCGTATACAGACATTTAAAGTCAAAGAACCCATACAAGCTTTTCATAGAAATCAACCTGTTGAATCTAGTTCGGAAGATAAAACACAGCTCTTACAAGTTCAAGTAAACTTTTCTGCTTATTTAGAGATTGAACAAGATACATACGCTTTATCAAATGAAATTAATTTAGTGGGAAGAGCTATGATTTGTGATGTCAGACTTCAAGATATAAGTGTCTCTTTAAAACATGCCAAGATTGTTTGTGAAAATGACAGGTATTATATTCAAGATTTAAAGAGCACGAATAAAACATATTTAAATGGAAAAGAAGTCAAGCGAAAGATGCGTTTAAAAAATGGAATGAAAGTACGATTTGGTGATGTTGAATGTGAATTTAAAGAAGGATAGATACAAGATTTTAGAGTCTTACAATTCAAATGTATATCGTGTTCAAGATGAGTTGAGTACTTGTATTTATATATTAAAAGTATGTCAAAACTATGAAACAAAGCGATATAAGCATCAATTTAAAACAGAAATCGATGTGCTTTCAAAGTTGAATTCGTTTCTTGCGCCTAGTTTAGTCACGTGTTTCGAAGATGAGATGGCTCAATATTTTGTTGAAACATATATTCCAGGAATGAATGCCAAACAATTTATGAAACGATATAAAGGCTTTATTAAAAGGTATCGCTTGTTGTTGGATATTTTGATTGTTTTACATGCTTTGCATGAAATTGGATATCTCTATATTGATTTGAAATTAGAAAATATTATTTATTATCAGAATCGTTTTTATTTAATTGATTTTAATGCATGTATTGAGAATCATTCGCGTGTTGCGATTATGGCATCTAAATCCAATTGTGCCCCTGAATTAATGAATCTTCATGAAAAGGATGTTCGTTGTGATATCTATGCTCTTGGCTCTTTAGTACATGAGCTATTTGGATTTTGGATGATGCCCATTGTGTTTTTGTGCCATCAAAAACAAGAAAGAAGAATTTCTCATTTATCTACTTTTAAGACAATGATTGTTTTACATATGTTCATTCACATCTTGGTTGTACTTTCTTTATGTATTCTGTCTGTCTTCTTAATTTTAAAAAGTACAAGTCCAAAAAATGTGTTTGATGCCTACTATTATCATCATAATATTGCCTTGTTTGAAAAGGCATATCATGAATCGGATCAAAAGGATCGTTTATATACATGGGTTTTAAATGGCTGGATCTTAGATGATGTATACCAAAATGAACAAGCATCCATATTTTTGATGAAGGAGGCAATTTCTACGAGTGATGCGACATTGATTCAATATGTATATGATCGTGTGTCTTTAAAAAAGGGATCAAAACTGGAAACTTTCGTTATGATGTATTTAAAACCCAACGCAAATCGTGTGAATCGTTGTATGACTTTGGCAAATGAGGGCAACATGTTATTAAAAGATAAGCTTGATATATATAATCAGTGTCTACAAATCGCAATTCATGAAGAGTTTAAGATTTCATTAACGCCTGTGCGTACTTGGTTAGAGAGTGTAGATGAATCACAGCTAGTGAAGTATACAAAAGAATTTGAAGATTTAGGATGTAATTACTTAGAATATTTACTTTTATTACGAAATAAGGAGGGTGAGATCATGGAAGTACCTGTGGTGTTTGTTGATCATTTAAAAAGTAATCGATGGAATGATATATATGCGTTTTGGAGGGGTTTATGATCTGGATGCAGGATGTAGCTTATACTGACTATATTTATTGGCAGGAAACAAATTCGTTTATCAATGGTGTAGCTTCATCGAGTCAAAATATAGAATTGTTTTTTGACAAGAAAGTAGACCGGGATTCTAGTTTAGTTATTTATGATGGAAAACAAGTGGATCTAAGTCACGATCATATTTATATTGATGTTCAAAAAGAAGGTGTTACACAACTCGTTTATATATTAAAAGATGTGGATGGTTATGCTTTAGAACAAGGTGAAAAATCCATTCTTTTAGATACAACGATTCCAGATGTTGTAGTTAAGGTAAAGAATCATAATGTTATGGATGTTTTGCCTTTAGAAAATAAAGAAACAATTCATGTTGAGATTCTAGAAGAAAACTTAAAAAGTGTAGAAGTGTATTTAGATGATGAAAAAATGGATTGTGAAGGCAAAGAATTTGATATAGATGTGACAAATCAAAATCATACATTAAGCATTCTTTGTAGAGATGTTGCGGGCAATGAAGTAGAACGAAAAATTGATATATTACCAATCGTGTTTCCTGAATGCGAGCTAAAGGACACGTTATATACAAAAGAGAACAAGATGGATCTCAAATTTGATAGAATTTGTGAAATGCCATTTTATTTGAAGGTATATTGTGGACAAGATTTATGTTATTCTCTGGATTTAGAAAATCGAGATGCAATAACAGTTGATTTTACTTCAAATGGAACGTATACATTTGTTCTAGAACATAAGGAATATCCTCAAATTAAAAAAGCATTAGAAGGATCGATAGTCTATTCAAACATAACTCCTATCATCACTTTACAGCCATCTAGCAAAGTTTCAAATGAAGATGTATTTGTTGGTTTAAATTGGTATGTTCCATATATAAAGAAAGCTTATGTAGATGTAGAACTTGATGGAATCAAAGATCGTCATCCGTTTAATGAAGAAATTTGTTTAAAGGCTGTAGAAAATAAAGATTTATTCTATAAAGTTTTTGCGTATGCCATGGATGCCTTTGGAAATGAAGTTTCGGATATGGTTATTGTACGTATTGATAAGAGGGCTCCATCAACAAGTTTATATCTAAATAATGAACAGGTATTGGATAAAAAAATAATTAAGAAATTACCTGAATTTGAATTTTTGATTGATGACAATCGTGCAAATATGCGTATTGAATATTACATAAATGGTGTATTGATGGATATGGATATCGAAAAAGTATTCAATCGTATGATTAAAGATGATGTGTTAAAGGTTAAAACGTACACTTATGATGCATTATCAAATTTTGAAATAAAAGAATATGAATTTATGTTTAGTCCAGATAAGAAAATAGAAATGGTTTCCAAAAGTGAACAGATTCTACGTAGTGATGAAGTGGCAACATTTGAACGAATATGGAGTGTAAATGAAAAGAATGAATTGGTCTTAGAAAAAAATACAAAAGTACTTACTTCAAAATCGAAGCCGAAGATTCATTATGTGCGAAAAAAGAATAAAGTACAAATTTTTTCCAAAGATCAGATTGAATCTTGTTTTGTGAATGGAAAGAAGATTGCGATTCAAAAAGATGTGTTGGGACATGATTTTGTGGAAATATCGTTAAAAAAATCAAAAACGACCATTGAAGTCAAAGCTAAAAATGATTCGGGTGTTACTACGATAAAGAAATCAGAAATTAAAAAACCAATCTTAAAAATCTCATTTCTACAGCAATTGTGGATTTGGATTCAGCGTGTCTTTAAATTATGATCAAGCTTTGGATATATACAAAGGATCATTGTGCGTGGTTTGATGTAGATTCCATTCATGAATATGACGGGTTTCAATTTGAGAGAAGAAATCAAGGTGTTTGTATCTTTTACAAAGAAAATAAAAAATTGTTAAAATTCAATGAATCTTGTATCTTGGATCATACAACTTTCTTTCTTGATGAAAAACAAAGTACACAATGTCATTTTCCAATAGAGACTTCTATTCAGGTGGGAAGAAGTAGCTTGTGTAATATACAGTTGTTTAAAAGTGGAGTATCCAGGTTTCATTTTAAAATTGAAAAGGACGTATTGCAAGACTTAGATAGTTTAAATGGTACATATGTGAACACTAAGCGTGTACATTCATATAAGTTAAATATGCAGGATGAAATTGTGATTGCGAATATTCGTATGATTTATTTTAAAAAGTATCTGCTTGTAGATATGGTGGATAATCCTTTTGAAAATAAGGATTTAAAACGAGAAGAACCCATGTTCTATCCATCCAATTTAAATGTTCAATTACCAACAATGCAAACTTGGGACATACAGATGCCACAAATTCATCGTGTAGTTTGTAAACAGAGTCTTTTTAGTGCCATTGGGCCATCGTGTATGATCGCAAGTTCTGGTTTTATTTCTTCGATTCTGATTGGGTATCTTCAAAAACAAAGCGTGGAAACACTATTCATGAGTATGATCAGCTCTTTAACAATGGCTGTAACATTTATGATTTATGGTTTATATAATCGAAACTATCAATATAAATTGAGCGTAAAAGAAAATCAGAAAAGTCTAGATATGTATGATGGATATTTAAAACAAATGTATGAAAAAGAGGGCTTGTTGAAGCATGATTTTGAAAAGAAGGTAAATCTATATATCAAAAAGTACGTGGATACTTTTAAACATGAAACGAAGGATATTGTTTATGTGGGGTGCACAAAATTAAAGTGGTGTGCTATTTCATATCGTGAAGTGTCTTATGAATATGCATTAAATGATTTAATTCAAAAAAGAGAGCGATTGATAGAATCTTTAAATTCTAAAATACTACAACCTGTCTTCTTAAAAAAAGGGGAAGTATGTTGGATCAAAGGGAATATAGAAGAGAGTTTGATTTTGTTTGAGAACTATTTGTGGTATTCAAATTCGATGCGTAAGTGGTTGTGGCTGCAAGATTTTGATGAAATAAAAGATGTTTTATTGAATCCATTTTGTATTGTGAATGAAAAGTCGAATTCAGAATTCATAGTGGTTACTAGGGATTTAAAATGTCAGCCGAAAGAGTATTATTGTTTGATCTATATAGGAAAGAAAGAACCATCCTTCCATTATGACTATTGTATTCAAAATATATGTATTTCCAATATAAATAAAGATCAAAAAAGATATCTTTTACAATCACAGAATATGGATTTTTATCAACAGTTGATTGAGAATGGACCCATTCGAAAAGAGCGCTATGTGATGAGGGTTCCTGTTGGAATGCGTGAATCCAATCAAATTGTGTATATGGATTTTCGTAAATATGGATCTCACGGATTGGTTGCGGGTATGACCGGATTTGGAAAAAGTGAATTTATAAGTTTTTTGTTGATGATGATGATTTGGCATAATGCTCCAAGTCAATTTCAATATATATTAATCGATTTTAAAGGAGGTGCTTTTGGACAGCCATTTTATGAATTTGCGCATTGTGCAGGAATTGTTACAAATCTGGATGCACAATCCATGGAACGCTTTTTTATGAGTATGAATTATGAACTGGAAAAAAGGCAACGCTTATTTTTAGCGGCAAAAGTAGCCGATATCAATGCCTATAATGAAACACACACACTTTCGCATCTATGGATATTTGTGGATGAGTTTGCGCAATTAAAGACTCGTTTTCCGCAATTTATGTCACAGCTTCAAGAAATCGCACGTATTGGAAGATCTTTAGGGATACATTTAGTTCTAAGTACACAAAAACCGATGGGAGTGATTGACGATCAAGTTATGTCAAATACAAGTTGGAAGGCATGCTTTCATGTGAATAATGTACAGGATAGTCGTGAGATTTTACAAAACGAAAAGGCTTATACTTTAAAGAATCCAGGGGATATGGTTCTACAAACAAAAAATGAGAGTATTGAATGTAAAAGTTTTTATCTACAAAAATATGTGGATGAAAAGTCTTGGCGTGAAATCAATGAGCGAAAAGAAGTTATCCAATCCAAACAACATTTAAGTATGCGTGTAATAGATGCATTAAAAGAAAAAGTCAATGTGTTGAAAGAAGAAAAATCATGGGTATTGTTGCCAAAGAAAGTTTCAAAAGAGGACTTTGTAATTTTAGATTTACCTTTTAAACAAAAACAGTGTGAGCTTGTTTTTGATCATTTACAGCTTATATATACAAAGAGTATGGATATTGTATATAGCTTAATAAATTACTTTAAGGATGAAACCATTTATGTATATGGAACTCATGTATTAAATGATTATGTGGATTTTAACTTTTTTAAATCTAGGTGTTTTCATCAGATTCAAAGTGGAGTTTGTATTGTTTTTGAAGATGAAAATCTTGATTTATCTTTATTGAATGAAAATGTGCGTACATTTATTATTACGGAAAATGAGAACACTCGATTGAAATGGATACAAAGTAAGTATGTATTTGATGTGGATAGTTTGGATGATGAAAGAATATATTTTGACACCTACCAATTGCCTTCTTATCTAAACATGACATGTTATGAAAATACATATGTAGAGTGTATTTATAATCGAGTAAGTGAATCCAATTTAAAAAGAAGAGCGTGTAAGCCATTTTCTTATCGAAAAGAACGAAATTGTATTGGCTTTGAAAGTCAGAGTGATCGCCCTGTGTTTATTGATGAGAAAAGAAAACTTTATATTTTATATATGCATGAAGAATATAGGTGTAAAGCTTATAAGCTATGTGAGAAGCTTTCACATCTTAAAATTTGTTCAGACTTAAGTTCAAATAGTGATATTTATGTTATTTGTGTAGATTTTAAACAATTGACAAATGAAGTGTTTCAAAAAGCTTTATATCAGGCGCAAGTATTGTGGGTTGGCTATGGATTGAAGGAGTATGGATATACATTGAGGCGTAAACTTCCTTATGAAAGCTTTGATTGTGTATTTTTTAAAGATCAAAATGAAGGGATTGGAGTTTATGAATGAAATCGGCATATATCTTTCTTTTGATCGAAAGATGATTTTTGTTTCTGAGTCGTATCGAGTACAAGATTTTTTTGATGAGTTTTTAGAGTATGAAGTACGATATGTGTTTAATGTTACGGTAATGTGTTTTTTGGATTTGAATAAAACATTTAAAGAAAATCATATTGCGCATTGCGATATGTTGATTTATGGGAGGTAAATTTATTTATGAAAATTTCAGTGGATTATTCAGAAGTATATCAAGCAAGTGTCTATGTGAAAAACAAAGCGGATAGCTATAATGATCTAATTCAAAATTTATATAAAAGAGTGGAGCAGATGCAAAGTATTTGGCAGGGTGTAGATCATTTGGCGTTTCAAAATCAGTTAGAAGAATTTAGACCAAGCCTAAATGAAATGTATCAAGTGATTTTAGAATATAGTAATGTTCTAAAACAAACGGCTTCGGTATATGAAAAACTTCAACAAGATCGTGTTCAACAAGCTAAATTATTATTGTAGGAGGAATGGTTATGACACAAATTCAAATATCAAGTGAAGATGTAATGGCGTATTCAAAACAAGTCGATGCGTATGCCAATGAGATTCGTACAGTATTTAATGAAATTGAATCTAAGATGTATTATGTGGAATCGATTTGGCAGTCTCCTGCATCTAAATATTTTATGGAACAGTTTCAAACATTAAATCCTGCCATGATGTCGTATTTGGAAACATTAACGCGTTTTTCTACATATTTACATCAAACCGCAAATCTATATCAGGAAAACGAACAAAATTTGATGCATCATGGATGAGATACAATTTTATAAAGTATTATCAAGTGATTTAAGCTCTCTTTTGAATCAAACAAAAAATGCAGTATCGAGTGAAGAGTTTGTCTATGTAAATCAAAAGGTATCGCGAATTCAATATTTGATTCAGATACAAATACAGGAAATTTTAAATCATGAAAGCCGATAGTCTTTCTTGTAAGAATTTAAGTGCACAATATAATTTACTGGCATCAAGAAATATTGCGTTAAAGAATCCTGCATTAAAGGAAAGACAAAATCGTATCGCAAAAGAAATTATGGATATTTCGAACTATTTATCGAAAAGTGCTAATTTAATCGAGAATACCGAAAACAAACAATTGTTGTTTCAGCCTGGTAAACATAATTTCACTAAGTATGTAAACTTGAATTTAGTTTCGCAGCTGACTAAACAAAGTCGATATTCTTATGGCTCAATCGGATATACAGCTTCATTAAAGGAATGGAACAAAAACTATACGAGGGATTATTTTCATGTGGGGGCCAATGCGGCTATATTAGATGGAGAAATTAAATCGAGTATAAGTGCTCGGTTATGGAAAAATAAAAAATTTGATCCTCGTGTTGTATTACAAGGTGAGGCTAGTGTTGCCTTATTATCATCAACGGTGAATGCACGTATTGGTAATTCAAAAGTGTATGCGAGTGCTCGTGCAACAGGACAAGTCGGTGTGGCGTATGCGAATTGTAAGGCCGTGTTTTCTAAAAAGGTTCAGTCGTTTGAGGCTGGTGTTGGTGTTGCAGCCTTAAGAGGAGAAACGCGTTGTGTTTTAAATATTCTTGGTGCAAAAGTAACTTTAACTGCACAAGGAAGTGTTGGAAGTGCTGAGGCAAACTTTTCATATCATTTTTCAAATAGAGAGTGGGAAATTGGATCTAAGCTTGGTTTTATTGCGGGGCTGGGCTTTAAAATCAATGTGAGCTATTAAAAGGAGGTTAAATGAAAGATTTATTACCAATTGGAAGTGTAGTGACTTTAAAAGAAGGAACTAAAAGATTAATGATTATTGGGCGTCTTCAACAAAATGTAAGGACAAAGAAAGTGTATGATTATGCAGGATGTTTATGGCCAGAAGGCTATATGGATAAGGATTCTTGTTACGTATTTGATCATGAAGATATTGATTGTCTTTACTATATTGGATTGCAGGATATAGAAGAGTTCAATTTTCGGTTTGAACTCGATGAAATGAGAAAAAAAACAAGCCAATAGACATTTGTCTATTGGCGTTTTATTAGTCTTTAGATTTCGCAAGATCCGGTCTAGAAACTAGATATTCTGGATTGTTTGCCTTTAAATTGTCGAATACATCTTGATCATGCACTTCAAAATTGTATTTCTTTAAGTAATATACAAGACAAGCTTTTTTGACATCATCATCACTGCTTAATGTTGTATAGACTTCATCTTTAATATCTTTGTATGTGTTTGTTACTAATACGGCAACGTAAGCATATGTTGTTCCACTACTTTCGTTTGTGAAAATTTCATCGATGACTCCGGCTTTTTTTGCCTTATATAACTTATTGATCATTCGAGTGGAAATATCTGTTTTCTTTGTTGTAATTAATGTTTCTTTTCCTGAATATGTGGCTGAATCGACCATATATTGTGAAGCAACTTCTTCAGGGCCTGTTCCATCTTTTAAAGCTTTCAATGCTTTTTTAGCTGTTGCCTTATTTTCACATTGAATGATACGAGCTTTACTTGGTTTATATGTGTTTTGAACATCTTTTTTAGCATCTGTGAAATATTTTTCTGTTAATTCACTTGCTTGTAAACTTGGAATCAAAACTTTATTCATATATTGTTTTGTGCTTGTATAACCAAGAGATTTAATTTGACTTTCAAAATCGGACATATTTCCTTTATAGTTGTCGATTTGTTCTTGGGCTTTTTCTTTCATTTCATCGGTTACTTTAACTTCTTGTTTATAGATTGCTTGCTTAACAAGTTCCATTGTAAGATCTGTACCTGTTGAAATTTTTAATAAATCATATTCATCGCCTTTTGTATATGTTGTATTGCCAATGGTCATGATGGCTTCATCTTTATCTTTAATTGTGGCAGTTGCTCCAGAACATGCACTCAACATCATGGCTGCACATACAAGTAGTATAGGTGTCTTTTTCATTATTGATCACCTCCATAAGTCGTTTTTACATAATTGTCGAATTTTTTCTTAGTGTCTTTATCGTTGAATTTAATATCTAATTTTTTCGCGTATGAATCTAGAATTTTGTATGAAAGAGAAGAGTCACTGTTTAAGATCGCATATAATGCTTGGTTTGAAACTGTGTCATTTTTTGTGTTGAAGATTTTATTTGAATCTGTTTCTTTTACATAAACTCTATATAAGCTTGTGCCACTTGAATTTGTAACTGTAACCCAGTCGCTAGTTTCACCTTTTTTAAGATTAATGGCAGCTGTAACTACATCAGCAGGTACAGTTGAAGTTGAACTTGAGTCTGAGCTTGTTTTTGAGTTTGTTGAATCTGAATCTACATATCCTGCAAAACCTTTTTTGTTTGCGGTATTTGAATCTTCAGAGAATGCTTTTGCGACATCCGCAAAACTTTCTTTTTCTAAAGCTTTATCAATGTTATTTTTCTTTTTTGTTTCTGTTTCTGTTAAATTATCTGCATCACTTACTTCCATTTTAATGATAGAAACAGTTCTAGGGCTTTTTTCTTCCCAGGCTTTTTTTACTTCATCAAAATGTTTTGTGATATATTTTTTATTCATTTCTTTTTCTTTAACGCTTGTTATGCAATAGTCATTTAATTGTTCAAAGGATGAATATCCATATTTAGCTAGTTCTGAAGTTAAAGTGGATTCATAATCGTCACTTTGTTTTGATGCGTTTGATTTAATGTTAGATTCCAATGTATTTGCCTGTTTTTTAATATCTTTTGTAGTTTCGATTGATTGATCGATGACGGCATTTTTATACATATTGTAGATTGTTGAACCATCATATGGTGCGGATTCGTCATATAAATCATTTGCGGTAATATCGTCTTTATCGATTGAAGCAACAACTTGCTCATTATTTGATGATTTTGCGGATACATTGTCTTTATTTGTGTCATAAATAAAGTAGCCAATAAAACCAATAATAATTATGGCAATTAGGACGACAAACCAGTTATTTCGTAAAATATCAGTCATAATTAACCTCCTTGAGAATGTCTTTTCAATTATACGAGATATCTTTTTAAAATGCAATGAACCGCCGAGATGTATTAATTGAGATTTTAATAATTATTTGGTATTATATTGCAGTGAAAAGAGGTAGAATGTATGGCAGATTTGGTCATTAAGGATCTTCATGTATCCGTGGAGAATAAAGAAATTTTAAAAGGGTTGAGTTTAACTGTAAAATCAGGTGAGCGTCATGCCCTAATGGGACCTAATGGAAATGGTAAATCTACATTGCTTGCAGCCATTATGGGAAACCCAAAATATACAGTTACATCTGGTTCAATCACATTAGATGGTAAAGATGTACTACAAATGTCTGTAGATGAGAGAAGTAAAGCTGGACTTTTCTTAGGAATGCAATATCCAAGTGTTGTTTCTGGTGTTACAAACTCTGACTTTTTAAGAAGTGCAATGAATGCACGTTTAGAAAAACCAATCTCATTATTTAAATTCATTAAGGAAATGGATAAGGCGATTGAGCAATTAGAAATGAAGAAAGACTTAGCTCACCGATTCTTAAATGATGGATTTAGTGGTGGAGAGAAGAAGCGTAATGAAATCGTTCAAATGATGATGTTAAAACCATCGATTGCCATGTTGGATGAAATTGATTCAGGACTTGATGTGGATGCATTGCGTATTGTTTCAGATGCCATCAATCAATGTCAAAAACAAACAGATCTTGGTTTATTGATCGTATCTCACTATGCACGTTTCTATGAATATTTACAACCAACACATGCTCACGTATTAATGGATGGACAAATTGTTGTATCTGGAGATGCAAGCCTTGTTGAAAAAGTAGATCAAGAAGGATATGAATGGATTGAAAAAGAGTACCACGTAACCGCAAATAAAGAAGAAGATAAACAACCTATTTCTTTAGGTTCTTGTGGAGCAAAAAAATATGCTTAATCGATTCGATGTTCATAATAGTGAAACTTTAAATATTCAAATTGATCGTCATGATCAAAAATCTTATTTGATTGAATTAAGCAAAGATTGCACAAAATTAGATTTAAGAGTGGAATGTTTAGAAAATTCTTTTTCAAAATTCTTTATTCTAAATCATGCTGAAAATGCATGTGAATTAAATATTAATATGGTACTTAAACAAGATGCCAATTGTCAGATGGGTGTCTTGGACTTGGAAAAAAGCCCGTTAAAATGGAATCATTATGTAGATTTAAAAGAGCCGGGTGCAGAATATGAAATTTTAAGTGGTCAATTGTGTCAGGAACATATAGAAAAAGTATGTGATATGGAAGTAAGACATAATGCACCGCATACAAATGGTCAAATGAAAAACTTTGCGGTTCTATTTGATCATGGTCAATACCAAATGGTTGCCAATGGCAATATCAAAAAAGGATGCTTTGATGCACAATCTCATCAGGCAACGCGTGTACTAACTTTAGGTCAAGGACACAAGACGAAAGTTATTCCATTATTATTAATTGATGAAAATGATGTAAAGGCAAGTCATGCCCTTACAATTGGTCAGCCAGATGCAGATCAGTTATATTATTTACAGTCTCGTGGATTAAGTACAAAACAAGCTGTTGGCTTATTAAGTGTAGGTTACTTCTTACCTGTCATTGATTTAGTAGAAGATGAAGAATTAAAGAACAGTCTTCGTCAAGAAATGGAAAGTAAGGTTGGATTGTATGGACATCAGTAAAATTCGTAAAGATTTTCCAATTTTAACCCGTACAATGTCCAATAAACCCTTAGTATATTTAGATAACGGGGCAACTACATTAAAGCCCCAACCTGTCATTGATGCTGTTGTGAATTATTATACATACCTTGGTGCGAATGCCCATCGTGGTGATTATGAAATGAGTGCTCAGGTAGATAGTGCATTTGAAGGAGCTCGTGTTCGTACACAAAAATTTTTAAACGCAAAATATAAAGAAGAAATTGTATTTACCTCAGGATCAAGTGAAGGATTGAACTTAGTTGCGATGATGGTTACTCAGCAACTGTTAAATGAAGGCGATGTCATTTTAAGTGATGAAAGTGAACATGCTTCAAGCATCTTACCTTGGATGCAAGCGGGAAAGAAAAAGGGAACAAAAATTGATTATATACCTTTAGATGAAGAGGGTAAGATTACCGTTGAAAACTTTAAACGTGTTTTAACAGACAAGGTAAAAGTCGTAGCGATTGCGATGGTATCTAACGTTTTAGGTTTTGTAGCTCCAGTTAAAGAAATTGCCAAGATCTGTCATGAAAGAGGCATTCTGCTTGTGATTGATGGAGCACAAAGCACACCTCATTTAGATATTGATGTACAAGATCTAGATTGTGATTTTTATGCCTTTAGTGCACACAAAATGTGTGGTCCAACAGGTGTAGGGGCTTTATATGGTAAGAAAAAATGGTTGGACCAATTAGAACCGATTTTCTATGGTGGAGAAAGTAATGCTCGATTCGATAAGTCTTGTTCATTGACTTTAAAAGAAACTCCATTAAAGTTTGAATCGGGAACGCAGCCAATTGAGGGTGTTATTGGTATGGCAGCTGCCATGGATTATTTGGATTCAATTGGTAAAGAGAACATTCATGCGCATGAAGTTGAATTAAAAGAATATTTTTTAGAAAAAGCTAAAGCTTTAGGAAATATTGTTGTATATAACGAGAATGCGAGAAGTGGTATTGTGACATTTAATGTGAAGGACAAAGATCAAATGATTTTTGCGCAAGATGTCGCAAGCTATTTAAATACGTTTGGCATTGCCGTTCGTTCGGGACAGCATTGTGCTAAATTACTTCCGGATGTATTAAAAACACCGGGTACTTGTCGTGCAAGTTTCTATTTGTACAACACAAAAGAAGAAGTCGATCAATTGATTGATGCTTTAAAGAATGCAACAGTAGAAAACTGTGTCAGCATTTTCTTTTAGGAAGGAAGCTTAATTATGTCAAATATTGATCCTATGTTGATGCGCCAAATTATTATGGATCATTATGACTATCCTCGTAATAAAGAATTGACAGATAATGAAGGTTATATGTCACGTCATATGGCGAGTGATTCTTGTATTGATGATATTACGGTGCAGACAAAAATTTCCGATGGGAAAATTGATGATATTCGTTTTGATGGTGTTGCCTGTACGATTTCTACAGCTTCAACTTCAATTATGTCTGAATTATTAAAAGGAAAGACAACTGAAGAAGCAAAAGAAATTATGGATAACTATTTCAAAATGATTGATCAAAAAGAATATGATGAAGATGTTTTGGATGAGGCAATTGCGTTTCAAAATGTTGGTAAACAAGCGAACCGTATCAATTGTGCCACAATTGGTTGGAAGGCTATGCGTGAAATGATTAAGGAAAGTGAGGATGGAAAAGATGAGTAATGAAAAAGATATCGCACTTTCTAGTGAATATGAATATGGTTTTCATGATGAAGATGTAAGTGTATATAAAACACAAAAAGGTTTGAATGAAGAAACGGTACGTACGATTTCTAAAATCAAAAGGAACCGGAATGGATGTTACAATTGCGATTGGATGCATATCATTCTTTTTGTGGAGCAACAAAATCCAAATTGGGGACCAGATTTAAGTGAAATTGATTTTGATGATTACACTTACTATATTAAACCGAGTGATAAACAAGAAAAATCTTGGGACGAAGTGCCGGATACCATTCGTAATACATTTGATAAATTAGGAATTCCAGAAGCAGAACAAAAGTTTTTAGCAGGAGTTTCTACACAATATGAGAGTGAAGTTGTTTACCACAACATGTTAGAAGAGGTGGAAGAAAAGGGTGTTATCTTCTTAGATACAGATTCGGCTTTAAGAACATGTCCAGATTTATTAAAGAAATACTTTGGTAAATTAGTGCCTTATACAGACAATAAATATGCAGCTCTAAATACAGCTGTATGGTCTGGTGGATCTTTCATTTATGTACCAAAGGGTGTGAAGTTAGAAAAACCTCTACAATCTTATTTTCGTATCAACTCAATGTCGATGGGACAATTTGAAAGAACATTGATTATTGTCGATGAAGGTGCAGATGTGCATTATGTAGAAGGATGTACGGCACCAACGTATTCAAAAGATTCTTTACATGCGGCAGTTGTAGAAATCTATGTACACAAGAATGCGAAGTGTCGTTATTCAACTGTACAAAACTGGTCTAGCAACATCTTAAACTTAGTTACAAAACGTGCAAAAGTATTTGAAAATGGACACATGGAATGGATTGATGGAAACGTTGGTTCACATGTGAATATGAAATATCCAGCTTGTATTTTGGCTGAACCATACGCAAAGGGAACAACCATTTCAATTGCGGTAGCGGGTGAAAATCAAATTCAGGACGCGGGTAGTAAAATGATTCATTTGGCCCCACACACTTCAAGTACAATCATTTCAAAATCGATTGCACGAAATGGTGGGGAAGTCAATTATCGTGGTTGGGTAACACATTCAAAAAATGCAGCCTATGCCAAGAGTAAAGTAGAATGTGATACATTGATTTTGGATAAGAAATCTCGTAGTGACACTGTTCCAATGAATGTATCTTATAATGATACGTCGCAAATTGAGCATGAGGCTACCGTTTCAAATATTAGTGAAGAACAATTGTTCTATTTAATGTCTCGTGGTTTGACGCGTTCACAAGCTACAGAAATGATCGTAATGGGATTCTTGGAACCATTTACACGTGAACTTCCAATGGAATATGCGGTTGAGTTGAATCAAATGTTGAAGTTGGATATGAGTGACAGCATTGGATAAGCGTAAAGAATGTATTCAAAGGCGTAGTTTAGTATCAAACGCAGAAAGACTTTTTTAAAAGAAAAGGCAATCACAAATTGTGTTTTGCCTTTTTTAAAAGGAAAAATTGGAACCTATATCCCGATTCGCAATGAAGTGGATGTATATTCAAATTTTAAAGAGGAATTTGATCTTTATATTCCAAAGATGTTAGATGATACTACGATTGCCTTTTACTCAGACAAAGAAGAAAAAATAAATGGCCCTTTTTCTACGATTGAACCTATTGGAATTTGTGAAGAAAAAGATTTAAATGTGATTCTAGTTCCTGTTGTAGGCTTTTTTGATACATATCGTCTTGGGTATGGAAAAGGCTATTATGATAGGTATTTGAAAGATAGTTCAGCATTGAAGATCGGGATTGCTTTTGATGTGCAAGAAATAAAGTTTGATGTAAAACCAACGGATGTTAAGTTAGATATGATTATTACAGAATCGAGGATATTACGATGAAAATATTATTTTATGGGGATAGCAATACTTGGGGCTATGATGCCAAGGATGCTTCAAGACAAAAGAATCGTTTCACACAGGTCATTAAACAAGAGTTTAGTCAACATGAAATCATTGAGGAAGGTTTATGTGGAAGGGCTTTGTGCTTAGATGATCCGTATGATGAAGATCGTAATGGAACTAAAATGATTTCGATGGTTTTAAAGACACATGCTCCCATTGATGTTGTATTCATTATGTTGGGTACAAATGATGCGAAGCGTCAATTTTCAACAAATTCCATTTCATTAGAGAAGGGAATCCGTACCTTATTATATAAGGCTTTGAATCCGGAAATTTATCGGGATGGATCAAAAGTACCTCAATTTTTTGTGGTTTGTCCACCAAAAATGAATAGAGATGGATTGAATAATGAAAGAACGAAAGAAAATTTTGGGGATGCTGGTTTTGAAATATTAAATAACACAAAGCCTTATTTAGAAAAAGGATGTCGTGACTTTGATATAGAAGTGATTGATACACATGCGATTGCTGGAAGTATAGATGGTATCCACATGGATGAAAGTGGTCATAAACAAGTTGCGGATGTGTTAATATCTGTGATTCAAGAATTATAGGAAAGGAAGATACTTAATGAGTGCTTATACAAATGGTTTAGTGTTCTGGAAGCATTTTGAAAAGAAGCAAGATGCGATTTTTAATTATTTAAAATCAGAACAATATGAAGAATTAAACGATATTATCCAGGAATTGGATGAAGAAGTGATGGAAATGAGTGGTGCCCATTTCTTTGTCGAAAATTTTTATGATTCTTTTGAGATGACCTTTGATACAGGTCCAAATAAGACGACACAATATCTATGTCAGATGCTTTGTGATATTGCGCCAAAATCTGTAAAACAAAATTGGATCATGAATGCTTGTTTACCTGCAATGTCGCAAAAGGCGATTCAGGCTATGGTTCAAATCAAAAATGAAGAGTATACTTTAGCTGATTTCCATGTTTTCTATCAAATCGAAAATGATATGTTGGATTGTAAAGTATATTGTCCTGGGTTTAATTTAATTGGAAATCCTGAAAATAAAAAAGAAATGAGTATGTATTTATTAGAGCTTGCGATTGGCCAGCTTGCCTATGAAGCATATATTTGTCGTGTTGACTTTATAGATACGCCAGATTCAAATATGAAATTCTGTCAAATGATGGATTTTTATGAAGTAATCATGGCACTTGTTGAAAAAAATCATTGGAAAGAATATGATAAGCCAATCGATATTTATTCGGTTTATCAGCCAATTCAAGATTTTGCGCATGATGCTCTAAGAAAAGATATGAAATTGATTTTTACAACACATCCTTTATTGGTGGAACAAACGATTGAGGATAAGGAAGAAGTTTTGGCAGATCTAAGCAGTAAGGATGGTGAATTTGGATATGTGTATTATTCAAATCCTTTCCATAATAAGGAGGATGCTTTATATCGTCAAAAGTTATCAAAAGAATTGGATGAAGCTATTTCTAAAGTGCATGCAGGAAAAGTGGTTGGAGGAGCTATTGGTAAAAGTTTTTCCTATATTGATTGGATCGTGTATGATAAAGACTTGTTTATGAAGGTTTTCAACCAATTAAAAAAACAGCTCGATGCAAGTGTCGAACTGTATTATCAAAAATTTTAATGACTTTGAATATCAGCGCAGGCATTGAGCAGGCGCTGTCTTTTCATTCCTGCAAGAGGTTTTTCTGGATTTTCTAAAAATCGAGCTAATACGTCTGCATCTTTTAAGGCTTCACATAATGGGGAGTCAAAAGATTCTTTTTTTGAATGTTGACGAATCGCATATGTGATATCATCAATTTCAGTTGTTTTAAATAAACCACATTCTTTTAAATATTTATATGCATGAAGACTAGATAACTTTGCGTGTTGTGAATGGGGACAATTATCAACAAATTGAGCATAATCATGGAAAAGAGCAGCCACTTTAGCACGTTCTAGATTTGTGCCTCTTGCCATAGCTATGAATGTAATCGAAAGGTCCACACTTGCGGTATGTGTGAGTGCTGCAATTTTTAGATCTTCATTATAAATTTTAGCATATTGACCATATACATATTCTTTAACTTTTTCATATCGCTCTAACATAATAATCCCTCTCTTTCATGAAAAAAGCGCACGATGTGCGCTTGATTCGAACAAATTTCTACGCAGCTGTATCTACAACTGTGACATTGTTAGCTTGTTGACCACGATCGCTTTCAACAACGTCATAAGTAACAGTTTGTCCTTCTTCTAAAGTTTTAAATCCTTCAGAATTAATTGATGAATAGTGTACGAATACATCTTTTCCATCTTCGCTGGTAATGAATCCATAACCCTTTTCAGCGTTAAACCATTTTACTTTACCTGTGCTCATGCCTATACCTCCTGGACTAAGCCAATATCCTTTGACCGTTAAAATCGAAAGTACTTGCATACAATAGCATTTATCACAATCAGAATATGAGTCTAATCCTTAACTGCTTTCATTTTAGCATTTTCTAACAATAATGTCATTCAAAAATAACATTTTTGTATAGTTATTGTGTCATATTTTGTTTATAATGATTATATAAAAAGGAGGGCATGTGTTTTATGCTTATTCAAGATGATGCGTTGCGTAGTGTTATTGCGCGTACATTACGTGTTAAAGAAGAAGAACTAACCGAAGATTTGATGAAAGAATTGATCCATTTAGAAGTACAAGATCATGAAATAGCAACTCTAGAAGGTTTGCAGTATGCAGAAAATTTAGAGACTTTAAATGCAAGTAACAACAAGTTACAGACGTTGGATCCCATTCGTGATTTACATAATTTAGTTTGTCTAGATGTTTCACGAAATCAATTAAGAGATTTGCAGGCTTTACATGGCTTTCGACAACTTAAAAAATTAAATGTATCAAGAAATAACTTATATACAATGGATATTTCAAGTGTTGCAGCCATGATTGATTTGGAAGTATTGAATCTTTCAAAGGCTAAAGTTGATAGTTTGATTTACTTGGAACATTGTAAAAAACTAGAAGAAGTTCATATCAACACAGAAAATGGTCCATTTAGTTATGCAATCTTAGGTGTACTTAAAAAATTAAAAAAATTAGATATGGGTGGTATGCGATTATTCAATATTGAAGATTTAACATATCTTTCGAATGTTGAAGAATTGGATTTAAATACAAACTTAATGTCTGATCTAAGTCCATTATTATCGATGAAGAACTTAAAGAAATTAAATGTTTCAAACTGTCCATATTTAAAGGATTATTCTGTATTAAAGGAATTTTCTAACCTAAAATCATTGAATATTTCTTATAATGAACCTGATCACTTTACGTTCTTAAAGGAATTAAATCATTTAGAATCGTTATCTATGGAACAAACTGGATTCAAAGATATGTCATTATTAAATAGTTTAGGTGATTTAAAAGAGTTAAATGTGTCTAAGAATCGCTTGAAGAATTTAGAAAAGTTCACAAATGTAGAACACTTAGAAACTTTGAATGCGAAGTTCTGTCAATTAACGGAAATTCATTTCTTAAAGAATGCACATCAATTGAAACATTTAAATTTATTCACAAACCGTATCAAGGATATTCGTATTTTAAAGGATGCCAAAGAAATGGTATATTTAAACGTGGGTCGCAATGATATTAAGGATATTACTTGTTTAAAAGATATGAAACAATTGGAAATCATTTCTTTAGAAAATAATAATGTTAAGGATTTAAAACCATTATCTGAACTTACTAATCTTTGCGATGTGGATTTATATAATAATGTCATTGAGGATTTAACGCCATTAGAAAATCTTGAATTTATTTCATACTTACGTTTAGATCATAATGCGATTACGGATTTAACTCCATTATCAAAACTTAAATATTTGCGTTCTTTAACTTTGAAGGCAAATTATATTACAGATGTAACTCCATTAAAAAATCTAGAGTTATTAGAAGCACTACGTCTAGATGATAATCCTATTCAAGATACAAGTGTATTAGAAAGTATGGAGTTCTACGAAAAATTTACAAATTAAGTAAAAAGCGCTTTATATAAAGCATAAATGGCATATCGAAACACATTTATATCTTATTTATATCTTAAAAAAATAAAAAGCTAGATTTTTTCTAGCTTTTTTGAGTTTTTAGAAGTTCGAAATTGCATTCAAAACCTCATCTTCTTCAGTATCAATAAGATGGCCATAAATATCCATTGTAGTACGTATAGAAGAGTGTCCTAGACGTTTTGATATCTTGTACATATTTACACCTGCCTCAATCAAATTTGAAGCATGTGAGTGTCTTAACGCATGAATATTAAATTCAGGGACTCCAGCTTCTGCACACAATTTGTTTTTTCTTAATCTCAATATTTCAGGATCCATATGTCTGTATCCACCAAATATAAACCACGATTCTTCAAATTCATCAAATGAAGAATAGTATTTCTTCAATTCATAAATAAACGATTTTGTCTTTTCATCAACTGCAATCTTACGAATTGAATTCTTGGTCTTAGGTGTCTGCCACTTACCACGAATATATTGTCTGCGAATATGGATGTATTTACCATCGAAGTCCTCAAAGGTTAAAGATAAACATTCAGATACACGCATGCCTGTCATATACATCGTCCAAATTGCGTATGCCGTATCTTTCCATGCTCCATCTCTAGATGTTACTGCATATTCAAAAAGTGTCTTAAAATCACTTTTAGGCACGATTTCAAGCTTCTTGGCCTCCGTGGCCACAGGCTTAACCAAAGGTGCCATCTTAAAAAATGGATCATTGATAATACCGTAGTATTTCTTCGCGAATCTAAAGATATTTCTGAGATTCGTTAATAAAGTCTTTTTGGTCGAATACTTATAAGATTTGATTTGTGGCAATTCGAAAAAGTTATCGATATCAAGATATGTAATCTTGGTCATCTTCTTATCGTTAAGCGGAGACAACATATTCAGATACACTCTTTTTGTATCCAGTGTGGATGGCTTCAATGTTCTAGATTTAAATTCATACCATTTTAAAGTAACTTCATAGAAGGTTACGTTCTGGTCTCCAACAACCTTGATCTGCATGAATGCAGATTCAGCTGCCACTGCTTCCTTTCTGGTGTTAAACCATTTGGAATGTTTTTGAACACGATCCCCGTTAAAATCAGTATAGTAACAACGGTAACACCATTGTTTCTTTCCATTGTGTAGGCGCTCATAAATAGGCATTTAAATTTCCTTCGTTCTATGCTAAAATGAGCACATAAAAAGTTTGATGTGGTAGTCATCTTTTTATGTGAGAGTATTGGTAGTACTCTTAATCGTCCTGGATGTTGGTAGCATCCAGGATCTTTTTATTTTGCGAGTTTTTTTGTTTCATTTAATCGATTACATACAAACTTTGCTTTGAAGGAACAAACTTGAATTTTTACTTCACCATTAACTGTATTCAGTATCAAAGTTCCTGTAAATCCTCTTTTTAAGTAGTTGATAGTTTTGATCTGATCCCATTTCCACTCTTTAAATTTAAATCCAAAAATTTTTTTAGAACATTTGATTATACGATGCTGAGTTACATAGTAACACGAACCTGGTTTGTCAATAAAAGGTAAGCGAATCTTCTCTCCAGGTTCTAACATTGCAACTAAATGTTCAAAGCATTTAATCGCATTTCTTTCAGTAATAAAGCCACTGAGTTTATTATTGATCGAAAAATAATAAGTATCCTTCGCAATTTCATTGATATCCATAATTTATTTCCTTTCTTTCTGAATGGATAGATTCAGTATTTTATTGATTTTATAAGATAAATTTGACGTTCGCACAAAGATTTGATAATATAGATGAGCACGTTTTTTGTTGACAACACACAAAACGCAATTTATAATTTGATTACAAAGAGGAATTCCTCTACATATCTCATCTACCATTAAATAGGAAGAAGGAGAATCGGAAGCGCTAATATATCATTAGCGCTTCTTGCATTTTATCTTGGAATAGATTCAGTTTTGATTTGTGTATGGTTTTGTTTCTTGAAATTTTCGTACTCTTTGATGAGTCTTCTTTTTCTAGAACTATATTCTATTGGATATCCAGTTACAAAATAAATATCACCATTTTTTCTTTCTTCTAAGATAATCATATAATCATTTTTGTCATCAAAACATAAAATTCTTTTTTTCAAACCTTGTTTAGAAAGAACTTTTGTCCATATTTTTAAATCTCTGTTGAAATAATTTGGAAGGCAATTAGTTGCTGTTATGCGTATTGGACATAGCTCTCTAGGCATTTTTTCATCTATTAAAGGATTATAGCTAAACGGGTGATTGCAAATAACAAAAGGAGACATGCAATCGCAATCTGAAGGTTTGTATTCTTTTGTAATCAAATGAAAGTATGATTTTTCATAACCGTCTACATCCGGAAATCTTTTTCTATAAATCTCTATTTTATTGTAATAGTTTATGTGATTGAAAAATAGATTAATATAGTTTTGATAATGCGAATCTACTAAAAGTCTAATATTTTCATCGTTATATTCATAATTATCGAGCATTTAGAGGCCTCCACTGAAAAATATTGAATTTCTTTATGTATTTGGGAGTTGTTCTATTCAAAGGCTTATTTATTTTTTGCTCTATATAACGGACTAATTCCAATTTAGCTTGACTATTGTTAAGCCCTCTATTTTTATATGAAACAGCACCAATCAATAAATCTACTAAACCCATTAGTTCAATCTGATCAGAACGTACTAGTTGTATTTTATTAACAGTTGTATCATAAAATTTATATAGAGTTCCATTTAAAACATCTTTTAAGCTTTCTATTTTTGTACTACCACGTGTATCTTTTATATCAATATAGATATCGTAGCAAAAACCGACTTCAAGCATTTCTTTTAATACTAGGTAATATATTCTGTAATACAAATCATTATATGCAGGTAAATCATTTCCAAATACTAATTTATCTTTGTCTGAGGCTACGACTGCCCTGAAGAGCAAATTATCATATTCAAAAAATAAGTCTATTAATTCTTTGTACATTTCAATTTTGCTTTTAGACACTTTAACCCATTTGATTTCAGCGTATTTATACACATGGTGTTTTTGCTTGATAGATTTTATTCTTTTATTAATTTCTGACGCAATATCTTTATCACATGAAATAGCTCCAATAACCATTGCATTACTTGAGTCATGTTCTAAATGACAGCTTTCATCACAATAAATATTAATTTCTTCCATTCTAATCGCCTCCATTTTATAATCAAAATCCAGATATAATTACATACCTAAATTACTTATTATCCTTCTTAACTCTTTCGTATTCCATTTGCGTGACTGTATCCACTGTGTGTTGGCCTTTGTCGTCCAAAACACGATATATATCCAAGAGTTTTTTTTCGTTTGGGGAGAGTGATGAGTTGCTATCTTCAACTCTATTTTTTGGCACATCATAGCCCATTAACCATGGCTCGCTAACATCCAACGCTGAAGCAAGTGCGTAAATTGCTCTTTGCTTTGGAATGTATCTTCCACTAATGTAGCTACTTAATGCTCCTTTATTAATTCCTGTTCTTCTTACCAGTTCTGATTGATTGATATCTAATTCTTCCATGACTTGTTTCAGTCTGTTTGATGTAGTATCCATTTTTTCACCTTCTTTATATATATGATATAGGTTTTGTTTAGAAAACGCAACAAAAGTATAAAAAATATTAAAATGATGTTTACAAAACTAAACCGCGGTGTTATATTGATAATGGGTTTAGAAAACTAAACCTCATAAGGAGGTGAATGAAATGGATTCTTACGAATTTGATTATTCGAAATTAAAAGGTCGAATTAAAGAAGTTTTAGGTACGCAAGAAGTATATGCAGAAAAAATAGGCTTAAGTAGAACTTCTTTATCTCTAAGACTTTCTGGAAAATTGGAGTTTACACAACAAGAAATAAGAAAGTCATGTGATGTATTGGAGTTTGAACCATCTGAAATACCCGCATATTTTTTTACAATTGAAGTTTAGAAAACTAAACATCATAAATGAATATCAAGAATACTACCAATAACTACCACAGAAAGGAGAATACATTATGGAAAACAAGGACTTTTGCGAATCGCTTAATCCAGTTGAAAGAGAATCATTTCTAGAAAAATTGAATGATTGTAATGATATTGAGTATTTAAAGCAGGTGATTGAAGTTTGTAGAAGCAGGGCAATTTATTTGGCATTAAAAAAAGAAGGCCTTATTTAACTTTCTTAGATTTAAAAATTACTACCATAGAAAGGAGAAATTATGAATCAGAATGAAAATACAAATAAAGATGTAGAGAATCTTAAAGTAAGCGTAGACCTCATCGAGCAAAGTATTCAAGGCATTATTGAAAATGAGAAGCTTATGATGTCTACTATCAAAAACTTGAAAACTGCAGTGAAGGCGTTATCGTTATCGGTTATCGTGATATTAGCTGGATACATAATTGGAATATTGTTATCGCTACGCTAACAAGTGAAATAACTATAGCTATTTTGGAATGTTTACTTGAAGATTCAGAACTTTCTTTTAAGATCTTGTTCATTTCTTGAATTTCTTCAACCTGCTTTTGAAGCGTATCGTTTCTAGATTCCAATGTTTTATTTGTTTCACGAACTTCTTCAAGATGTTTTTCCATAATTTCGTTATCACGCTGTAAAGACTCAACTATATCATGTAGTTCTTCTAAAGATTTAATTTTCTTTATTTCGCAATTATGATTGGTCAAGTAACTCTTGCCAGCTTCTGTTATCGAATATACACCTGGGCCATCTAGTGAAGGAATGTGTTTAGCATATTTTTCTGAAATTAGATATTTAATGCAGCTAAGTGTTTCTTTGGGTAAATTATAAGCTTCAATGTTATGACTGCTTAAACATTTCAATTGGTTTAATTGTTCATCAGTAAGTAATTGCATGATTATGATACCTTTATCAATTTTATCCATAACATTATCAGGAGCTTTGATTCTTTTGATTGGATCTAGGTGATTATTAATTGTTATTTTGTTTTTTCATCCTATTTATCTCCATTCATTCTTTTATGATCCATTTATGCAAAAGTATCAAAGAAAAGCCACTGAAATAAATCAGTGACTTTCTATATGGCGCAAAGGCCATTGTTCACTAGTATATTACCATCTTGCAAATTTAAAGCCAAAAAATTTACTTTGTAAATAATTCTATTAATTTATTATCAAGTATTGTCATAATTTCATCTGAAACTCTAATTTTCAAAATGGGATCATATTTGTTTATTGGTTTTTGATATATCCACTTTATTTTTTTTCGACGAAGCTGAATTATAAAAATTCTTATCACAACTTCTTAAACCATCTATATGTTCAAATAATGCAGGTTTAATAGTCGCACCAAGCGGATCTAAAATAAAGTCAATCCCTTCACGCCTAGCAAGTTTTGAAGCTGAGACGAAATCGCTATCACCAGAAATTAATATTATTTGGTCAACTTGATGTTTATATGAAAGGGAAGCAATATCTAAACCAATCTTCATATCAACTCCTTTTTGGTCAATATTTAGGATTATATCTGATTCAGATAAATCAGAAAAATTAAGAGTATCGTTACACAACTTTTTAAAAGCTTTTTGGGAAAGATTATAGTTTGCTTGTTGAACAGCAAGTTGTCCTAATCGAATCGCAAATTTACGTTTTTTCTTTAGTTCTTCAAAGAAGGCATTTGTCCATTCATAAGTTGGAGACTTACCTAAATTTACATTTGATTTCGTAAATGGATTATATATTGTTTTATCCACAGGTTCACAGTCGTAATAGAATATTCTATATAGTGAATGATTTACTTTTTCTCCATTGATACGTTCAGTTAAATGCCTTCTACAATATACATCTAATTCATCAGCTCTTTCTTTTGGGGTTAAGTCACCTAGACATGCATAAGCTCTTCTTCTGTAAAAACCACCATCAACAAGAATAGCAGTTTTAATTCCATCGTTATGATTCATTTTTTATATCCTTTCCAAATGAAAAAAGGCCTTAGTCACAACCTAATCCCTTATACTGGGGGTTCCGACTAAGACCGAGTTAACTGATCACTTAACATATCCGTTAAGGTAAACCTATCTTAGCAAAACCGTAATTGGGTGTCAATGATTAATTTGTTAAATTAATCACATATATTTATACCTATTATTGTACGATTAGATTCAATATAAACATCTTATAAGCTATGCGATATATTTATATTATTGAATAAATATAAAGTGTTGCGTTCATTGTGATGTTTGCTTTAAAACTTTATATAAAAGAAATTTATCACTTATATTCTACTACAATATTTAACAGATGGATATTTTAAAATAAAGTGAATATTGAATGTTAAATTCATTTAAATTAAATACATATTACACAGTACTTGACAATCCAAGGTAGTGTGTATATCATAATAGTGAAGAGGTGATAATATGCAACCAAGAGCTGTTATATATTGCTCTAAACATGGAGCTACAAAAGAATTAGCACAATGTTTAGGAAAAAAATACAATCTTCCCGTTATTTCCATCGATCATATTTCAGGTTATTCCTTTCAGAATATTCCTGTATATTTTTGTGGATGGATTCGCAATGGAAAGATAATGGGATTGACTAAAGCTTCTAAATTATTTATGTGCGTTCAAGTGATAGGTGTAGGTGTTGTTGAATATAATGAAGCTTATGAACTGAAATTGAAATATAAAAATAAGCTTGTGAATCAAGATTTTAAATATATTCAATCCAGCAAAGGTTTATCATTAAATCCTTTAGAAAAGATGTATGTGGATGTGTTTCAACCATCTTTGATAGGAAAGAGTAAGGGCGTGGCGCATGAATACTCAATTTAAAAAAGGCGTCTTGGAATTGATTGTATTAAAGGCGATTGTGGCTGATGATCTATATGGATATCAACTTGTATCTAGAATTAATGAAGTGATTCAAGTGAATGAAGGAACGATTTATCCTTTACTGAAGCGTTTATCGAATGATCATTTATTAGAATCTTATCTAAAAGAATCAACAGAAGGCCCTCCAAGAAAGTATTATCATATCACGAGTCTAGGACTTGCAAGATATGAGGCTTTATTAGAAGAATGGACCAATTTTTCAGAGAGTGTAAATACATATTTGAAGGGAGTAAAATAAAATGTTAAAAAGTGAATTTTTAGATCTTTTGAATCAAAAATTATCGTTGATCAATGATAAAGAAAAAGAAGATATTATCCTAGAATATGGAACCTATATTGATGACAAGATCGCAAGTGGCGTATCCGAAGAAGAGGCAGTAGCCGGCTTTGGAGATGTGGATGAATTGGCTAAAGAGATTTTGTCTGCCTATAAAATCAATACAGATTCGATGGATCCATTATCAAGTAAAGCGGACAAAACAATTGATAAGGTATATGCAAAATTGGAGGGAATGTTTTCTAAACTAGGAAATTTTTCGATGAATGAAATCTTCCACATCATATTCGATGCATTTGTACTTGTATTGATTTTGTGGATTGGAAAACTGATTGTGGTAGATCTATTATGTCGAATTGTGTTGTCTATGATTTTCTCTTTCTTTGCAGGATTCTATGCGATTACAGACTTTATGTTAAGTTTATGTCGTCTTCTATATGTATGTATTGCGATTTATTTCTTTGTGAAGGTCATGGCCAAAAGAGTAGAACGCTATCGTTTACATGCAAATCATGTAGGTGTGATGGATGACATTAAGGAAACGTGGAATGACAATATCAAATCGAATGATTTGCCCCCAACACCAGATCGCCCATTATATCATGAAAGAAAAGTGCATCATGTTGAATCGGATATATTAAAGGTGATACTCGTTTTCGCAATGATTCCATTTCATGCATATTGATTGGCAGTGGTATTGGCTTTGTTGTGATGATTTACGTAAGTATGATGTATGCCACAACCAGTTTAGGACTCTATTGCATAGATATTGCCTTTGTACTAGGAAGTTTGGCTATTTTATTGATGTTATTTCGTGCCTGGCCAAAGAAGGTGGATACAAATGCGTAAATTAGGTGTATTACTTGTTGTTTCCATCTTATTATTTGTGTTTGGTGTTGGAACCTTTGTATATGAATTCAGTCAAATTCGTCCCCATCAAATGGATTTATCTCAAGAAACACAGACAATGACGACTTCAATGCCAAATAGCGCTCGCTTATATACAAAGACGTATTTAAGTTCTGTAGGCGATGTGCGTGTCATTGTGGATGAAATGGTTGAAGATGATAAGTTACAAGATGATGTGTTAGTAATCACATATCCTAAAATGCTTCATATTGTACAGGATGAAGATCAATTGGATTTGCAGATGGATGATTATGAGATGTCAAAGGATTTACAAACATTATTTAACACGTTTCGAACAAAATCCTATGATGAATATTACGCGAAAAATAATGAAATTCATATAAGTATTCGTTATGGTAAGGCTTTAAAAGATAAAATTACATTGGTCGATGATTACTATTAAGGAACAGTGAATACTGTTTCTTTTTGATTTTTAACAAGTATGTTAAAATACTGTTATGAAAAATAATAAAGATTGGAGTCGTTTGTTGAAAATGATTCTTGTGGAAGATAAGAAGAAATTCAATACACGTAAGGTATTAAAAAAGAGTAAAGTGACCAATACACCTTTACATAGAAGACAGGATGTGAAAAAATGAGTGATACAAAAACGATGTCAACAAGTGCTAGATTTGCCCAGATTGTTTCAATACTTAGAAAACACCACATCCAAAAGGAAATGGATCCAGTAAAATTTCGTATGATTTTAGAAGATTTGGGACCAACCTTCGTAAAGATTGGCCAAATCATGTCAACAAGACAAGATCTGTTTTCACAGCGTTATTGTAAAGAATTGATGAAGCTACGCTCTCATGTAACACCCATGCCTTTTTCGATGGTTGAACAAATTATTCAAGATACATATGGTGATTTGTTTCATGAAGAATTTGAGAGTATTGATGAAATATGTTTAGGATCGGCATCGATTGCGCAAGTACATGCAGCAACCCTAAAGACAAAAGAAAGAGTTGTTTTAAAGATTCAACGACCAAAAATTTATGAGTGGATGGAACGTGATGTCGCATTATTAAGAAAAGCTGTAAAAATATTAAATCTATCCGATATTGTTTCAAGTGTCGTCGATTTAGATATGGTTATCGATGAATTTTGGTACACGGCTAAACAAGAAATGGATTTTACGATTGAAGCACAGTTTGCGAAACGATTTAAAAATGAATATAAGGATTGTAAATTTATTGATGCACCTAAAATTTATGATGAATATACACGAAAAAATATTCTAGTGATGGAATATGTGGATGGTATAGAAATTACAGATTCAAAAAAATTGGATGAACTAGGCTATGATCGTAGTGAAATTGCTGATAAATTGGCATTTAATTATATTTCACAAATCATTGAGAATGGTTTCTTTCATGCGGATCCACATTCAGGAAATTTAAGAATTCGCGATAATCAAATCGTATGGATTGATTTTGGTATGATGGGAATCTTAGATGCGAATGAAAGGGAAACGATGAAATCGGCGGTTCGTGCCATCGCATTAAAGGATACACAGAAATTAGTCGATTGCATTTTAATGATTGGAGATTGTAAGAAAGAAATTGATTATTCTGCATTTTGTAACGACATGGATAAATTTGTAAATCAATATTTGAGTGTTCCTTATGCTCAAATTGATGTCGCAAAACTTGTACAAGATATGTTTTCAATATGTCATGTCTATTCGATTTCTTTACCAAAAGGCATAAGTATGCTAGCTCGTTCGATGATGACAATTGAAGGAACATTAACGGCTTTAGATCCGAATATGAATACGATGAAGATAGCAATGAGTCATAAGTCAAGTTTGACGCAGATTGATTGGCAAAAAGAAATAAAGTCGGGATTTAAGCGAAGTGTAGATGCACTTTCACATTCAATCGATATTCCTGTACAGGCTAGTGATGTCTTGAAGATGGTTCAAAGAGGACAAATCAAGGTAAACTTAAATTTAATGGGTTCTCAAGCTCCACTTGCCAAGATTGATCAGATGGTGAATCGTTTGATTGTATGTGTGTTGATTGCAGCCTTGGTTGTAGGTTCAAGCTTGATTTGTACAACAAAAATGAAACCGACCATTATGGGTATACCTGCACTTGGCTTTTTTGGATATATCTTTGCGCTTGGCATGAGTGTATGGTTATTTTTCAAAATGTTATTTTTACATAGAAGAAACAAATCGTTTTAAAAGGGGATATAAGATGAAACAAGGAAAAACAGTAGTGGCATCCTTATTAATAGTATTTGTCACTTTAGGACTAGATCAATGGACAAAATGGGCTATTGTGAAGTCGATCAAATTAAATGAAACCGTGGAAATGATCAATCATTTCTTTTACTTGACATATGTTCAAAATACGGGAGCTGGATTTAGTATGTTTGCACAAGCTGGAATGGGCTTTTTTGCAGCACTAACTCTAATTGCCCTAGTTGCGATGGTATATATGTTTTTTAAAACGAATGATTCACGCTATCAAATTTGTTTATCTTTAGTTTTCTCAGGAGCTATTGGTAACTTTATTGACCGTATGAGTCTAGGATATGTTAGAGACTTTTTTAGTTTCTATATTTTTGGTTATCCATTTCCCGTATTTAATGTAGCGGATATCTGTATAACAGTGGGTATCGCATTAATATTAGTAAGTATGTTTATAGACGATAAGAAGGAGCAAGCGAAATGGAAACAAGAATCCTAAAAATAGATGAAGATACAAAATTGGATCGTTTAGATAAAGTATTAGCTGAAAAGTTAGATTTTTCGCGTAAGAGAATTAAAGATTTATTGGATGAAGGAAATGTCTTGGTCAATCAAAAGGTGATGAAGGCGAGTTATAAAGTTTGTGTAAATGACGAAATTGAAGTTTCAATTCCTGAACTCGATTCAACAGAAGTACTTCCAGCACCAATCGATTTAGACATTGTTTATGAAGATCATGATATCATTGTGGTCAATAAACCAAAAGGTATGGTGGTACATCCAGCTCCAGGACATTATTCGGGTACGTTAGTCAATGCTTTGTTGTATCATTGTAAAGATTTGAGTGGTATAAATGGTGTGATGCGACCAGGCATTGTACATCGTATTGATAAAGATACGTCTGGTCTTTTGGTTGTTGCCAAAAATGATGTGGCACATGAGGCATTGAGTCAACAACTTCAAGATAAGACATGTCATCGTGAATATGTTGCCATAGTGCATAAACCATTTACACACGAATATGGTACGATTCATGCACCAATTGGTCGTGATGAAAAGGATCGACAGAAAATGGCGGTTACCGCAAACAATTCAAAGGATGCGATCACGCATTTTAGTGTTCTAGAAAACTTCAGTAAGTTTGCGTATATTAAATGTCAATTGGAAACAGGAAGAACTCATCAGATTCGTGTACATATGCAATATATTGAACATCCAATTGCAGGCGATCCAAAATATGGTCCTAGAAAAACAATCCAAGCCAATGGCCAGTTATTGCATGCATGCGCCTTGGAATTTGTTCATCCAACAACACATGAAAAGATGCATTTTGAAGTACCGTTAGAACCAACTTTTGAAAAAGTATTAAATGAACTTAGAGAAGAGGAAGAATAATGCGTAAAGATGTATTGAGTTGGGATCAGTATTTTATGGGTATGGCACACTTGAGTGCTATGCGTTCAAAAGATCCAAATACGCGTGTAGGAGCTTGTATTGTCAATCCACAAAAAAGAGTGGTTGGACTAGGCTATAATGGTTTTCCTTATGGATGTGAAGATGATGAATTTCCTTGGGAAAGAGACGGAGAATTTTTAGATACAAAATATCCTTATGTGGTACATGCTGAATTGAATGCGATCTTAAATAGTATTCAAGATCTACATGGTTGTACTTTATATGTTTCATTATTTCCATGTAATGAATGCGCAAAAGCCATTATTCAAGCTGGTATTACTTGTGTTGTATATGAAAGTGACAAGTATGATGGTACAGAAGGAAATATTGCGAGTAAACGCATGTTTCATGATGCGGGTGTAAAATTGATTCAACTTCCTTATGATATTGAGGTTGAAACAAAGATCAATAATCGTTAAAGAAGTAGCTTATGTTACTTCTTTTTTGCGCTTAGCTTGTTATGGGTTTATAATTAAAGTTAGAAATGTTAAAAGGAATACGTATGAAAAAACAAATAAATCAGTTATTACCAACACTTTTAGTTATGATATTGATATTGGCATTAACTGTTACAACCTATCATATTAGTTTTAAACAAGAAGAAGAAAGTTGTTACAACCGATTAGAAAATGCGAGTAATGCCATCATTCAAAGTATTCAAAATCGTATGCAGGATGATTTGAATTATTTGCGTTTGATTGGGAAAGATTTTTCCAATGAAGATCATTTGCCTACATATGAAGAATACAGCAGTCGATTAAGTACATTTGAAGATGTATCTTTGTTTGAACGCGTCGATTTATCGATGCAAAATAATACGATGTATACAATGCATAAAGATGTGCAACCAATTCAATCGAATGATTTTTTGACATTGAATGCAGATGCAGAATATATGGATCAAGTACATACAGATCCACTCACAAATAAAAAGAGTGTGAATTATTATGTGCCTATCCAACAAAACGATTCTGTCGTTGCGTATTTAGTAGGTGTAATTCAATGTGATACTTTAGATGAACAGTTTTATACACAGATATATAGTGGAAAGACACAAAATCTCATTATTGATACAACGGATGGACAGGTTGTGATGAATAATCAAGATATTTTAGATTATGACACTTTTTCAACGAATGGTTGTAAATTATTATCGCCTAAAAAAGACGTTATAAAACAAATACATGCTTTAAAATCAGGTGTCGTGAAATTTGAACAAGACGGTAAAAAGAAATATTTGAGTTATAAACCGATTCAAGTTTATAATTGGGAATTAATTGTTATTGTGGATGAAGATGTAGCCTTTGCGAGTGCATTGACATTGAAAAAGAATTATATGCTCATGGTTATTTGTGAAGTTGTGATTCTTCTACTATATTGTGGGTTCTATATCGCAAAAGTTCGAAGAATTTCAAACAAATCAAATGAATTTGAAAAAGACTTGAATGTATCACATACTTTGATTCAATGCGTTCGCAAACTATCGAATGATACAAATCAAAAGGGAGCCATTGAGGATATTTTGAAAACTATTTGTGAATTTTATCAAGCTGAAAGATGTTATGTATTGGATTTAGATTTTGAAAATAAACAAACGAACAGCATCTATGAATATGGAAATCGAAATGATGATGTTCATATTGATAATATGGTCCGTCTATGTTTAGAAAATATGGATTTAGTGCAGCGTTTCTTTGAAAATCAAAAGTCATATTATATTGAAGATGTAACTCGTGAAATTTCAAAGACGAGTCCCATTTATTCAAGTTTTATTTCGCAAAAAATACATAGTATAATCCTTGTACCGTTTGTGGATAATCATCAAATTAAAGGTGTTTTTGCGGTAGACAATCCTAAACAAAACTACTACCAAAAAGACTTTTTAGAATCTTTATGTTTCTTTATTGAAACGGCCATGACGCGTGAAAAAGAAAAGAAACATTTACAGAATTTAAGCTATGTCGATTCTTTGACTTATGCACAAAATCGCAATCACTTTAATGAATATCTTAAAAAAAATAGGTGTAAAGAACTTCATTTTGTTGGCGTGATTTATTTGGATTTAAATGGATTAAAAGAAATCAATGATAAAATGGGACATCTTGCAGGAGATACTTTGATTATTAGTGCTTCTTATGTACTACAAGAAATTTTTGCGGATAACTCATATCGTATTGGTGGAGATGAATTTGTGGTTATCGAACAAGATGTTTTGGAATCGGAATTCTATTCTAAATATGAAATGTTGTTGAAACGTATGAAAGAACTAGAAATCAGTGTTGCGACAGGGTATATATGGAAAGAGCGTTGTTTAAATTTGAGTGAAATTTTACAAGAAGCCGATCAAAAGATGTATGAAGATAAAAAGCGCTATTATTCCATAGCGCAAAATGATCGAAGAAGGCGTTAAACACCGATTTTTTGAGTATTTTTAAAATGAAGCTTTGCCACTTGGTAAAGCTTTTCTTTTCCGAATTTTTTCACAAATTCTTTGCCACAAGCATCCACTTTACTACCAGCCCCCTTTTCGAATTTAAAATCATATTTTTCTTCCATAAGATCCCAAGCTTCTAAAAAGGCATTGCGAGCAAGAATGCTTGCACAAGCTACCGCAAGATACTTATTTTCAGCTTTTGTTTCAAAAGTAATGCCGCGAATTACTTCAGGAAAACCTTGTAGATAGCAATAATAACTTTTTTCCTGGACAAATTGATCGATGACAATCTGTTTAGGAAGCGTATATCCTTTATGGATTAGATTTACATAGGCTTGGTTGTGTAAACGACATTTCATGTCCACCATATTACAAGAATCGTGCATATCGTTATATTTTGAATTGGGCACAATCAAAATACTGTGTGGACAGACATCTTTAATGAGTGGGGCTAGTTTTCTGATTTTGATATCATCCACTTGCTTGGAATCTTGTATACCTAAATGAGATAATTTTTCTCTTGCTTCTTTTGTGACGATACAACTAGCCACTACAACAGGACCAAAATAATCGCCTGTACCTACTTCATCACTTCCAGCCTGGTCTTGTGCTTCTTTTTGAGGCGTTGCAGGTTCTAACCAAGAAAGATCGGCTCCCTGAAATACAACTTTACCACTTGTGTAAGCTGTAATTGTACACTCTTTTGTCTTGATTTGATAATACGTATATGGAGGTGTACTTTCTTTTAAAATAAAAGAAGACAATCGGTTTTTTAATTGAAAGATTTCTTCTTTTGTCATATTCTTTGTCAATGTTGCCATTTTAATCACCTTATTTAGTTTACCATAAAATTTGTGTTAAAATAGGTAGGAATGGAGTATTTTATGAAACGAAATTTTAGAGATGAACTAAATCAGGCTATCGATTTCTCGAGTGTATTAACTCAGATTTGCGCATTTTCAAGTTTTTCTTGTTCCAAAGAAAAGATTTTGAATGCGTTGCCTCAATTTAATAAATTAGAAATACAAGAACAATTGAATTATGCTAAAGAAGCCATCCAGTTTGAACAAAAAGGTGGTTTATTGAATTTATCAGGTGCCAATGATATTTCTTTACCAGTTTCAAAAGCTGAAAAACAAATGACTTTGACAAGTAAAGAATTAATTTCCATCTATCATTTTTTAACGGCTGTTAAGCAAGCGAAACAAAGTTTAAACTCTTCTGAATTTATAGAATTAACCAATCTAGCTCAATCGATGGATGGATGTACACGTTTGATGGATTCCATTATTTCCAAAATCGATTTAACAGGGAGTGTTAAAGAAGATGCGACACCTGCATTAAAGAGTATGCATAAGGCTTTGGTAGATACGCGTTTAGCTTTGCAGTCCAAATCGAGACAGTTTTTAAAGAAGAATAGTTCAAAATTAATGGAAAATATGACGACAACGGTTTCGGGACGTGTTGTCGTATTAGTTCGTGCCCAAGATAAAAATGCTTTTGGAGGTATGATTCATGGACAATCCAGTTCAGGTCTTGCCTATTATGTAGAGCCATCGAGTTTTGTAGCGGATAATAATGAGATTTCATCCTTAGTGATTCGTATTGAAGAAGAGAAGAAAAGAATCTGTAAAGAATTGTCTATGCAGGTAAAGAAACATGCACTCGCATTAACTTCGGCATTAGAAACATTAACAATCATTGATGTGGCTTTCACAAAGGCAAAATGGGCCATTCGCTATGATGGATGTATTCCTTCATTACAATCTAGAGATCATTCGTTGTATTTAGAGCATGCCAAGCATCCGTTGATTGATGAAAAGAAAGTGGTTTGTAACACATATGAATTAAACGATCAACAAGCTTGTCTTATGATTTCAGGACCGAATATGGGTGGTAAAACAGTAACTTTAAAGACGATTGGTCTATTTGTGGCATTAGCTCATGCGGCATTTCCTGTATTATGTCATAAGGCCATCTTGCCATTTTATCAATCGATGTATTTTGATATTGGAGATCATCAATCCATTGAAAATAATTTATCGACTTTCTCAAGTCACATTTCTAGGCTTTCTCATATTTGTCAAAAGAGTGATGAGAATAGTTTTATCTTATTGGATGAAATTGGAAATGGTACAGATCCTTTAGAAGGAGCCAGTCTTGCGGTCGCGATATTGGAGTATTTGATTTCAAAAAAGAGTACGATCATTACTTCAACGCACTATTCGCAAGTAAAAACGTATGGAAAGGCCAATGAACATGTCTTGGTATCGAGTGTTGAATTTGATCCAGAAACGCTTAAGCCAACCTATAAATATATTCCGGGTGTATCTGGGGCTAGTTATGCGTTTCATATTGCGAGAGAATATCATTTGGAAGAATCTATTTTAAAAAGAGCTGATTTTTTAAAGAATGAAAATGAAAAGCAGACGGAAAAAGAATTAGAGAAATTAGAGAAGCTTCAAAATGATGTATTGAAACAAAAAGAGCGTTTTAATGCATTGATTGAGGATGCGCATCGTGTTCAAAAAGAGGCTTATGAAAAAGAAAAAGAAATTGAAAAGCGTAAGGCAGAATTGGATGCTTCCTATCAAGAACAGTTAAATGAGATGCTTGAAAAGAAAAAGGCGCAGGCTAAAGAAATTTTAACGATGCTTCGTAAGGAGAAGACGGGTAAGCAGCATGAACAGATTGAAAAGATGCATGAGTTAGATCTTTTAAATGAGCATGTGGTAAAGGATGTTGAAGAAGAAAAGAAAGAATTCAAAGTGGGGGATTATGTAAAGATCACGGGTTTGAATTCGCATGGTGAAATTGTAGATATTCGAAGAAATGAGGCGACTGTTTTAACGAATGGAATGAAGATGAAGGTCAAGCTTTCTAAGTTGGAGCCTATGCATAAACCACAAATCAAAAAGACAACGTATAAAGCGCATGTAGAAAGTGTATCGAGTCGCTTTCCTTTAGAGTTGAATCTAATTGGTATGCGTGTTGAAGAAGGGATTGCGGCTTTAGATAAATATTTGGATCAGGCTGTTGTAAAACACATAAAACAAGTGCGTATTATTCATGGTATGGGTACGGGGGCTTTAAGAACAGCTGTATGGAAGGATTTAAAGAAACAGCCAAATGTTTCTAAATTTACAAGTGCAGGTCCTAGTGAAGGTGGACTTGGAGCAACGATAGTCATATTAAAGTAGGGGATAAAATGAGTATTTCTAAGCATTTACAAGATAAATTGGCTTTACTTCCGGATGCACCTGGCTGTTACATCATGAAGGATGAGAATCAGAATATTTTGTATGTAGGAAAAGCCAAAGTATTAAAGAATCGTGTTCGTTCTTATTTTCATGGTACACATAATAATAAGACAACGCGTTTAGTTTCGCATATTCGTGATTTTGAATTTATTGTGACGGGCAGTGAAAAAGAGGCTTTATTATTGGAAATTAATTTAATTAAGAAGCATACACCTCCATATAATATTATGTTTATGGATGATAAGACGTATCCGTATATTGAGATCACAAAGGAAAATAATTTCGTGGTTCGTACAACGCGTAATATTAAAAGTAAAAAGAGTGAATATTTTGGGCCGTATCCAAGTAGTCAGTCGGCTTATGAAATTGTGAGGTTGATCAATCAAATCTTTTCTGTAAGAAAGTGTCGTCATATTCCGGATAGTCCTTGTTTGTACTATCATATGCATCAGTGTTTAGGGCCTTGTATCCATGAGATTGATCCTAAGGAAAATGAGAAGACGCGTAAAAAAATTAAGAAATTTTTGTGTGGGGATACCAAAGAGGTGATGGATTCTTTGCAGGCAAAAATGTTGGAGGCCAGTGAAAATTTGCAGTTTGAAAAGGCGCAGGAAATTTATAATACGATCCAAGCATTAGAGCATGTCATTGAAAAACAGACGATTGACTTTAAAGACCTGGCCAATCGCGATGTGTTTGGATATTATGTGGATTCCGGCTATATTTCATTTCAGGGTTTCTTTATTCGACAAGGGAAATTATTGGAAAGAAATATGTCCATTACGCCTTTATATGAAGATGAGATGGATGCTTTTACAAGTTTTATCATGCAGTATTATGAGAAGAATGTAGTGCCAAAAGAAATTTTGGTGCCACAAGGTACGCCGGTCGATGTTTTAAAAGAGGCTTTAAATACGAATGTGCATATTCCAATTCGTGGGGAAAAGAAAAAATTGATTGAAATGGTGTATAAGAATGCGAAAGAGGCGCATGAACAAAAATTTCAGTTGGTATTTCGTAAGGATAATGAGCTTAAAAAGGCCAATGCTATGTTGTCAAAAATATTTGATGCCAATATTCATACGGTAGAAATGTTTGATAACTCGCATATTCAAGGGACTTTTAATGTGAGTGGGTTGGTTGTTTTTAAGGATGGAATTCCTGATAAGAATTCGTATCGTCATTATAAATTGGATGGCTACAGAAGTGATGTCGATAGTATGAAGGAAGTTATTTATCGTAGATATTTCAGGTTGTTGAAAGAGCATTTGCCGATGCCAGATTTATTGTTGGTGGATGGAGGTGCCGCTCAAATTTCAGCCGCAAAAGAAATTATAGATATGTTGCAGCTTGATTTAAGGGTGGCAGGACTCGTAAAGGATGATAAGCATGCGACGCGTGCTTTGATGGATGTAAATTTAAATGAAATTCCTATTGATTCTAAATCGAGTTTATTCTTTTTGTTGACGCGTATGCAGGATGAGGTACATCGTTTTGCGATTACGTATCATAGAAAGTTAAGAGACAAGTCTATGACAAAATCAGTGTTAGATACGGTAAGTGGTATTGGTCCTAAGCGTAAAAAAGAATTGTTGAAGCATTTTAAGAGTATGAAGCAGATGCGACTAGCAAGTGTAGAACAGCTTAGTGAAGTGATTCCTGAAGATGTGGCTAAGATTCTTTATGCTCGTTTGCATGAAAAATGATAGTTTAGTATAATGTTTTGCGTGAGGTACTTATTTTGATTAGTAGAAAAGAAATGCGAGCACGTGTTTTATTGATCGTGATTTGTTTTGCGGTGGGATGTTTTTGTCTTTACCATATGGATAAGTCCTATGATCCGTTAGCCAGGTATCCTTATACGACGGATGCAAATCGTGATATCATTCTAGAATATTTAGATAGTAATGATATTGATTATTTGATCAATCAGCATATTACGCCAGATAAGTTTATGGATTTTATTAAGCTAGATGGATTTAGTTTAAAAAACACGTTGTATTATAAAGAGGCAAAAGATACGCAGGATGCGGATAATGAATATATTGTCAATTTTGTGAATCGTTTCCGTAAGAATTTTTCGTATGATTCTTTAAAGGAATTGTTGTCGCACTATTCCTATATTGATTTAACAACATATTATGAAAATGAGGCTGTCCTATATTCAGATTTAAGGTTGGTGGCAGATCCTACAAATCCATATGTTGTCTTAAATCAGGAAAATACAGTATATAAATATGAACCAGAAAATTTAGTGGATTTTAATGGTATATATGTTCAAAATGCCATGGTTGATAATCTGTCAAGTATGCTCGATGCTTATGCTTCCGTTATGGATGGCCAAGATCATTTGAGTGTTTCAAGTGGTTATTTGAGTTATGAACAAGTCTTAGATCAGTATGTCAATGCGTCAAAGGAATTTGCGGGTGTTGATAATTATATGTATGGGGCTGGAAAGAATGAGCAGCAATTAGGGTATACGATTGTTTTAGATGGTCAAAATGAGTGGATAGAGCTTTGTAAGCAGCATCTAAATGAAGATATGGATTATACGCAAGTCGAAGAAGAATTGTCTAAGGAAAATAAAAATCGTGTAGAATGGATATTGGAAAATGCGTATCGCTATGGTTTTGTGGTGCGTTATGGAAAAGGTCATGAAAAGAAGACGGGACATTGGTATTTGCCATTTGTACTTCGATATGTGGGTATAGAGAATGCTAAGATCTTTCATGATGGTGATAAGAGTATGGAACAAATGTCTTTTCAAGATGAACTGAATTAGGGGTAATTTATGAAAATTGTGGTTGTGAGTGATTCTCATGGAAGAAATGATATATTAAATGTGATTCGTGAAAAACATCCAGATGCAGGATTATTTATTCATTGTGGAGATTTAGAGGATGATCCAATGTTTTATCCAGGCTATATCGTTGTTCGTGGAAACAATGATTATTATGGTCGTTTTGAAGATGAAAGAGTTATTCCAATTGGTAAGCATCGTATTTATGTTACGCATTCGCATCGCTTCTCGTATTTTTCAAGAAGCGAACAGCTTTCAAATAGGGCAAAAGCATTGGATTGTGATATTGTATGTTTTGGACATACGCACGTTGCCTATTTGGATCAAGTGGATGGAATAACATTATTGAATCCAGGATCTTTATCGCATGCAAGGGATGGAAGACCATGTAGTTATGCGATTTTAGATATAGATGAAAATGAAATTCGGGTTGAATTTAAGTTTGAGCCTGAATGGTAAGAAAGAAGGAAATTTATGTACAAAATTAGTGAGCTTTATGATTTAAATCATACGTTGGCTAAGGATTACTTGGCACAGTTTGAATATCCTTGGCAAGCCTTGGCTGGAATCAAAGAATTGATTTTAGAATTAGGAAAAAACTTAGGGGAAGATTATGTGGAAGTCAAAGAGCATGTTTGGGTTCATAAAACTGCTCATGTATTTGAAAGTGCTTATTTAGGTGCTCCATGTATCATTGGTCCAAAAACGGAAGTGCGTCATTGTGCTTTTGTTCGTGGTAGTGCTTTGGTTGGGGCAAATTGTGTTGTTGGAAATAGTGTGGAATTAAAAAACTGTATCTTATTTGACAATGTAGAAACTCCTCACTATAACTATGTTGGGGATAGTATTTTAGGATATCATTCTCACTTAGGTGCTGGTGGTATCACAAGTAATTTGAAGAGTGCTCGTGATAATATCATCTTGAGAAGAAAAGATGAGAATTATAATGTGGTTGAAGAATTTGAAACGGGATTAAGAAAAATCGGTGCTTTCATGGGTGACTATGTAGAGGTTGGATGTAATTCTGTTCTATGTCCAGGAACTATTATTGGTCCACATACAAATGTATATCCATTATCTCGTGTGCGTGGTCAGATTGCGGCAAATTCTATTTTCAAAGATGCCACACATGTAACTTTAAAAGATTAATCTTACGGACTTGTAATTTTACAAGTTCTTTTTCTTATGTTAAGGTTTAGGTATGAAAAAGTTAGTTAAGTTTATATTTAAATTGTTGTTGATTCTAATTATTGGTTTTGTCGGCGTCTTTTTTGGCAAGGGGTATTGGAATTATTTGCAGCTTACAGAAACAAAATCAGTTGATGAGGTAGTCAATGAAGTAAGGACAAGTCCTTATTATGTGGATTATGATGATATATCACCAAATTTGATTCGGGCTACCATTGCGATAGAGGATCGTCGCTTTTATGATCATGGTGGCTTTGATTATATTGGTTTGGTTCGTGCGGCTATTTCTCAATTTGACGAAGATCTATTAACGAGTGGTGGTTCTACGATTACGCAGCAACTTGCGAAAAACTTGTATGGGATGTTTGAAAGTTCATGGGATCGTAAGAGTACAGAGTTTTTTGTGGCGCGTTATTTAGAGAAGCATTATTCAAAAAAATGAAATCATTACTTTATATGTGAATGTGATCAATTATGGAAATAATTATACAGGCATATATGTGTTTGGCGAAGATTGTAAAGAGGCTAATGATGCCTTAAAATCATTACTCATGGTATTTTTAGAGAGGAAGGTCAATAAGGTTGTTGTTAAGAATTCAGAAATAGTAAAAGACTATAATAAAATGAAAAGTCCACGTTTGGATCTATTAGTCGAATTTGATGATCAAACAACTGTAGATTTAGAGATGCAATTAAGACAAACGAAAGATAATTTGCCAATTCGCTTTAGTTATTATTTGACAAACACAAGAGACTTCATGGTTTCGCTTTAGTTATTAACTTCATGGGTTCCCAAAATTGGAGGGAAAATACTACAAACAATTAAAGGAAACGATTGTCTTAGTATTCTTTAATGTGAATCTAATTGACAATGATAAAATGTGCAACACATTTACATTGAGGAATGAAGAAGGCTTACCTTGTGAGAAGAAACAGGATCGTATGAAGATACGTACGGTTGAAATGGCCAAATTAGATGTAAACAAGCCGCTTGAAGACATGAATGAACAGGAAAAGATGATTTATTACTTTTTAAATTGCCACAAAGGAATGGAAGATAGTAAAATTAAAGTAATGATAGAAAGTGATGGGGGTGATTCAAATGTTAGAGAAACGTGTAGAAACCATATCGGATGATCGTTGGAAGAAAATAATAGAAGATGCGAATAATTCTTTTGCCCGGGTGGTGAAATTGGTAGACGCAGTGGACTCAAAATCCACCGGTAGCGATACCGTGCCGGTTCGAGTCCGGCCCTGGGCACCATTTTGAATTGTTGGATCAAGTTTTTCGGGCTTGGTCCTTTTTTATGATATAATTTTTGATAGTTGGAGGATTACATATGAAAGTATTAGTTGGATTAAGTGGTGGAGTTGATTCTGCGGTTGCAGCTTATTTATTAAAGAAACAAGGGTATGATGTGACTTGTTGTTTTATGCGTAACTGGGATAGTTTTGCGAATAATGATATTGCGGGAAATCCTACAATTAAAGATGATACTTGTCCTCAGGAACAGGATTATTTAGATGCACTTGCGGTTGCCAATCATTTGGATCTTCCTTTGCAGCGTGTCGATTTTATTGAAGAATATTGGGATAATGTATTTAAGACTTTTTTAAGTGAATATGAGAAGGGTCGTACGCCAAATCCGGATATTTTGTGTAATAAATATATTAAATTTGATTCATTTTTTGAATATGCTATGAAACAAGGGTTTGATAAGGTGGCTACTGGGCATTATGCTTCAAACTTTAAAGAGGATAATGGCTTTACATATTTGACGCGAGCTAAAGATCAAAATAAAGATCAAACGTATTTTTTGTGTCAGGTAGAAAAGAGTAAGATTGCCAAAACAATTTTTCCTTTGGCTCATCTTGAAAAGCCTGAGATTCGTCAGATTGCGGCTGAATTAAATTTGGAATCTGTTGCCACTAAAAAGGATAGTACGGGTATTTGTTTCATTGGAGAAAGAAACTTTAGACAATTCTTATCAAACTATCTTCCTAGTAAAGATGGAGATATTGTGGATGTAAATACAGGTAAAGTGATTGCTCGTCATGTGGGTGTTTTATATTATACGATTGGACAGAGAAAGGGCTTGAATATTGATCATGAAAAGGGTCCTTGGTTTGTGGTTGGTAAAGATGTTGTAAAGAATATTCTTTATGTATGTCGTACAGATCAAAGAGATTTATTATATTCTGATTCTTGTATTGTGAAGGGGATCAACTGGATCTTGCCAAGTTTAGAAGAGATTCCTACAAAGTGTACTTGTAAGTTTAGATATCGTCAAAAGGATCAGGATATTGAAATTGAAAGATTGGATGATACAAGTGTACTTGTGAAATATCCACAAACAATTGCTTCTGTCACTGAGGGTCAGGAAGCTGTATTCTATGATGGTGATAAGTGCATTGGTGGTGGTGTGATTGAAGAAGTGTTTAAGGATGGCAAGAATTTAAATCAGTTGATTATGGAGACGGCCAATGGATATCGAGGCTAAGCTTGAATATATCATCTTTGAAAATAAGGCGAATCATTATGTGGTGGCTGGCTTTTCTGAATTAAAGACGTATCATCATTTCACAGCGGCTGGACGTATTGAAGATCCAATTGAAGATCAGGAATATGTACTTGAGGGGGATTATATAACGCATCCTAAGTATGGGGAGCAATTTCGTATAGATATGGCTAAAAAGAAGTTGCCGGATAATTCGGATGCGATTATTCATTTTCTTTGTGGCGAAAATTTTCCTACGATTGGAAAGAAGACGGCGGAAAGTATTTATGATGTCTTGGGTGAGAATTGTTTAGAGAAGATTCATAAGGATCCTAAAATTTTAAATGAAGTGCCAAATCTTTCCGAAAAAAAGATTGCGATCATTAAAAAGGGAATTCAGGAATTTACAGGTTTTAATGAGGCGTATGCCAAATTGTTGAAGTATGGATTGAGTCCTAGACAAATTCAGATGTTATTGGATACATATGACGATGTGTTGGATGTGATTGAAGAGGATTGTTTCAAACCATATTATGAAGTATATGGCTTTGGTTATAAGACGGCTTTAAAACTCGCAAGTGCTATAGGTTTATCGAATGAGGATCCAAGACGCTTGGATGCCTATATTTATGAGTTGGCTAGACAATTATCTATGGCAACGGGAAATACGTATATTACGTTTGCGACAATTTTTTCAAATGTGCAAGGTGTAAGTGAAGAATTGATTCATGATAGTATTGATCGTTTGGTGGCTATGCAGTATTTGTATGTTGAAAATACGCGTATTTATCCTTTTACTTTGCATGAAGATGAGGTTGTGATTGCCAAAGAATTGAAGAATCATTTGTTTGAAGTGGAAAGTGTGGATGTTCAAGATCGTATCCAAAAGGTGGAGTTTTCTTTAGCTATCACATATGATCAAGAACAAAAGGATGCGATTCAATTGTTCTTTGATCGTTCCTTTATGATTTTAACGGGTGGTCCAGGTACTGGAAAGACAACAACGGTAAAGGGAATCTTGGAAATATGTAAAGAAGTGTATCCGGATAGTAAGATTCAGCTTTGTGCACCAACAGGAAGGGCTTCAAAGCGCTTAGCGCAATTATCCAATTGTGATTCAAGGACGATTCATTCTTTGTTGCAGTGGAATTTGGAAGATAATTCTTTTGGTAAGAATGAAGAGGATCCTTTGGATGTAGATTTCATTATTGTGGATGAGTTTAGTATGGTGGATACGCATTTGTTTGCCCAATTATTAAAGGCTTTGCCAAGTCGTTGTCGAATTCTTTTGATTGGGGATGAAGATCAGTTAGAGAGTGTTGGTCCAGGTAAGGTTTTGGAGGATTTAATCAAATCCAATGTGATTGATACGGTGCATTTAAAGAAGATATTTAGACAATCAAATGGCTCTGGTATTGTAACTTTAGCGAAAGAGATTCGTGAAGAAACAACTTGTCATTATGAGGATGGGGTAGAGTTTATTGAGCGAACGACACCAAAAATCATGGATGCGCTTATTGATTATGTAAAGGATATGGATCTAGATTCTATGCAGATCTTAGCACCTATGTATAAGGGGGCAGCTGGTATTGATGAGATCAATCGTCAGATGCAGGTCTTGTTTAATCCAAAGAGTCCGCAAAAGAATCAGATGAAGGTTGGAACAACGATTTTTAGAGAGAATGATAAGGTCATGTTGTTGAAGAATCTTCCGGATGATGATGTCTATAATGGTGATATTGGTACGATTCTTGAGATTGATACGAAACGAAATGTAATCTCAGTTGATTTCACAAACAATGTGGTTGACTTCTCTACGGATTTTCTATATTACCTAAAGCATGCGTGGTGTATTAGTGTACATAAATCACAGGGTAATGAATATCAGAGTGTATTTTGTATAGTGGATGTGAATGCGAAAAATATGTTGGAGAAACGTTTATTGTATACGGCAATTTCTCGTGCTAAAAAGCAATTGTATATTATAGGAAATAAACAATTATTTGAGACACAAGTTAAGTTAAAACAGAAAAGAGTGCGTCAAACGACGTTACGGGAAATGATAAATTTAGTCCAAAAGAGGCAGTAAAAAAGTAACTGAAAAAAAATTTTAGGCGGTTTTGTACAAAAAATGAACAAAACCCCCATGTAAACTTAAATTCAAAAAATGGGGAATTTTGGAAAAAATGAACAAAACCCCCATGATAACTTAAATCCAAAATTCAGGCAAAAATTGTTAAAAATGAACAAAACCCAAAAAAAAGTATGAGTTCAAGTAGAATTCATACTCTTTTTTTTGCTTACAACAGGATGTGAGTTTCACGCATTCTCAGACCGCTGCAGTATGTACAGGAAGTCATTCCACGAATGTGTTTCTCTACCCACATGTTGACGCTAAGCAAATATTTGCGTCCACAGTCTTTGCATTTCCACCAGACTCTTGCAGTACTTGTTGGCAGAATCTCATCTGGGAAGATGCCTAGCAAGGCGTTTTCGTTTTCAGCCCATTCATCTTGGATTTCAGGATAAAGGTCTAACAAGGTGTTAAAGCCCGCATGAGCTTTTTTACCAGCACAGGCTGGGCATAAATCACCTAATGCAACTCTATCTCGTACAGAAGCTTTGTACGTATAGCCACAAGTAGGACAAATCCACTCAACTATATATGAACTGGTTGGCAATACATCATCTGGACCCTTTTCATTATCAGGGCTCATTTCTTCTGCAATCTCTGGATATAACGCTTTTAATGTGTTAAATCCAACCAAATGTCGCTTGTTGTCACAGTAAGGACATTTAGCAAGTCCATTGACCATATCTTTTACAGATGCAGTGTATTCACCGCCACAAGTAGGACAAATCCATTTAGTACTTCTAACTCTGGTTGGTAAGATTTCATCAGCGGTAAAATCATTGTTTGGACTTAGATGTTCTGCAACCTCTGGATATAATGCTTTTAATGTATTGAATCCAGCTAAAGGTCGTTGATTGTTGCAATAAGGACACTCAACAAGTCCCTTAACCATATCTTTTACAGGTGCGAAGTATTCGCCACCACAAGTAGAGCAAACCCACTTAGCATTTCTAGTGCTGGTTGGTAAGATTTCATCAGCGGTAAAATCATTGTTTGGACTTAGATGTTCTGCAACCTCTGGATATAACGCTTTTAATGTATTGAATCCAGCTAAAGGTCGTTGATTGTTGCAATAAGGACATTCAACAAGTCCCTTAACCATATCTTTTACAGGTGCGAAGTATTCTCCACCGCAGGTAGGACAAATCCATTTAACGTTTCTAAAACTTGTAGATAAGATTTCATCTGCTGTAAAATCGTTATTTGGACTTAGATGTTTTGCAATTTCTGGGAATTCAGCTTGCAGTGTGTTGACACCTTGAACTGTTTTGGCATGATTACAGGCTGGACAATCTGAGTTGTCGGGTGCTTTTTCATTCAATTTCCTTGCATAAACATAATGACATTCAGGACATTCCCAATATACATAAGAGTTCAAGTCTTTTCGTACCATAGTTGCAGGTCTTTCGTTCAAACTCGAATATTGTGGAACCAGTTCTGGGTTTGTTGTTGCTAAATCGTTGTAGCCAGTTAAAACTTTCATGCCATGACAATACGGACAGTCTGAATCATCAGGAGTTTTATCACAAATACGGCGTGTATATTCTCCACCGCATGTTGGGCAAATCCATTCTGCACCCATCGAAAAGCTTCGCATTAACGTATCTGCTTTACGCTCGTTGTTTGGAGAAAGCAGTGCTGCAATATCTGGATCTGTCGTAGCCAAATCATTGATGCCTTTTTCAACACGTTTGTTGGTGCATACAGGACATGAATCATCACCAACACTGCGGTTTCTAACTTCACAGCGATATTCAGAACCGCATTCTGGACAAATCCAGTATGCGACGTACGCCTGCCATTCACCTACTTCATTTGCAGGTTTTGTGTTGTTAGGCGACCACTCGGCAGCTAACTGAGGGTTCGTAATCGTCAAATCATTGTTGCCAGTCTTCAACTGCGTGTGATTGCAGTATGGGCAGGAATCATCATGAACTTCACGCAGATTGACTGGATACTAGTAGTCATCTCCACATTCTGGGCAGGTCCATAGAATCTTTTTATCACTTAAGACTGAAATCTTGTCAGCAGTCAGAAAATAGTTTGCTGAAACCTCTTTTGCAAGTTCAGGATTGGCTACAGTCAAGGCTGTTTTGTTTGGGTCGACACGTTCACCTTTGCATACAGGACATTCAAAGTTATGGCTGACCAGATAATTAAGTGAGCATTTAAATTCGTGACCTTCATCGCAGACAAAGTAATAATAATTCTGCAAGGTTGCCATAACTTCATCAGGCTCTTTCTCATTCTTCTCATAATCCCATAAAGGAATAACCTCTGGATACACCGTAGCTAAATCATTAGTCCCTTTCTGTAAAAAGGTTCCGTTGCAGATAGGACACACTCCATTTGATTTGATGTGCTGAATAACAGGACGCTTGAATGAATGTCCATTCTTGCACTTGAAATATGCTGGACGATTATTGATAAGCACATCACTTGCGGTGTTGCCGTTCAATGCTTCATCATAATCTTTTGCATATTCAGGCTCTAATGTAGCAAAATCGTTGAATCCCTGAAGCACCTTGACACTTTCACAATATGGACATCGAAAACCTCTCTTATAAATATTATTGAAAGAATCTTCGAATTCATGTCCGTGTTCACAGGTCCAGAGTCGGTAAGTATGATCAGACACGACTCCGTCTTCAAACGGGAAGTCGTTGTCCTTTGAATAAAACTTTTCAAGTTCTGGATATCGTTCCTTGAATGTCTGACTACCATAGCATTTAGGGCATTTCCCGTAGCCAAATGCACGAACGTGTAAACTTGCTTTCCATTTTGTACCACAATCTGGACAACTCCAGATAGCTTCATAGCTTGAATGTTCTGTGTAGTCATACGGAGTTTTCTCGTTGGACTCATCCCATTCCTTTACAAATTCTGGATGAAGTACACCAAAGCTTTCATCAGGATGGACCTGAGAACCGTGGCAGTATGGACAGCCTGTGTTGCCGTTTTTTACAGCTCGCATCATACTTCTCAAATCCTGTTCATATTCACCATGTTTCGGGCAAATCCACAGCAGTTTCGAGTTATATCCTCGAACATCCTGAAAGGGAATCGGGTTGTTTGGAGAATATAATGGCACGAGTTCAGGATAATCAATGTCATATCCGTCTTTTCTCTGATTTTTAGAACAGGCAGGACATGATGCGATTTTATAGTTTCCCTTATATCGCCGAATACGTCCGTAGACTGGAGCATCCCATTCAAATCCGCATACATGACATTTCCAGTGAATTCTTACATGAGCTCCTGCACCCAGAGAATTCAAATCAATATCTGGATTCATCTCATCAGAAGTATCCAGAGCAAGTTGAGGATACACTGTACGGAAATCATTGACACCTTTATGTACGACCATATTCGTCTCACAGACAGGGCATTTGTCCTTTCTTTGACGGGCGCGAATCTGTGCCTGCCATGAATAGCCGCATTTTGGACATTTGAACCATGCATATTCCTCACTGTTGGCTCGTGTAGTCTCTGGGTCAAGGGTATTTTTTTCAAAGTCCCAGAATTTCATGATTTCAGGTTTGGAAATTACATTTGCCTTTCGGTCCTGACATACTGGACATTTCTGAGTTCTTCTAACAAACCCATCAACAGTACGTATAAAACTGTGACCGTGTTCGCATTTCCAGTAGGCTTTTTCGTTGCACATCGGTCCGATTTTGTATGGGTCAAGTGTATTCTTGTCAAAATCCCAGTACTTCAGGTATTCAGGATGTTCTTCTGCAAAGATTCTTTTCTTACTCATCATCAAAGCCTCCCATCAGGTCCTGAACAGAGTCTACTGTATCGTATTCATCTGAAGTGTTGGTTTGATTACTGCTGATTTCAAGTACTGATTCAGGAGTAATCATCTTGGATTCAATACTTTCAGGGTTGACGTACAGGCCAAACAAAGAGTCCAGCCCTTCTTTTTTCAGAATCTCATTTGCAATATCTGGATAAACATACGTATCCAGAACCTTCTTCATTTTTGAGAGCATTTCCTGTGAATACCGATTGATTTTATTGGTATTCATCTGCTCTAATTCAGCAATCTGACTCTTTAAATCATTGATTTCAGATTTCATCCGTCTGATTTTATCTTCCAAATGCTCTTTGTCCCTGAGAAATTCTCCAGCGCTGCGGCATACTTCGCCATAATAGTTGTCACGTTGAATCAGAGCATTTTTCAAGTCACTTCTTGAACGGTTCAGATTCAGAAAAGCATCGACATCAAGCTGTCTCCATGTGACGATTGTCGTTTCCAATGTCACCTGATTACTGGCGTTGATTTGGTCGATATACTGTTTAGCTTTTGCACAGCGTCGAATGGAATACGCCTTGAAATTAGGGCGTCCATGAGTCTTTGCATATCGCTCAAGGTCTGATGTTTTAATCATCTGATTTGGATATTCCAGATAATATTCGTTGATTAAAGCAATGAGTTCGTCTTCTGTGAATGATCTAGGTCGTGCCATGTTATTCATCTCCTTTATTTTCATCTTTTTCCGTGTTTTCCAGCAGCATCTGTTCCATCTTGAATCGTCTGTACGAATACTCGGCGTTTTGAAGCTTTAAAACCGCCTGTTCGATATCTTCTTTATTCTTCTCATGCATTCTGTATTCATGGACGATATCCTTCAGTGTGGCCAGCTGAATCTGCAAATCGTTTCGGATGTTTTCTTCTGTCTTTTTGAAGCTCGTTCCCGAATTTCTGTAATAGATGCATTTTTCACAGCTGCCTATATATCCATTGTCATCTGCGATATTCAGGCAGTACGAGAAGTCGTGTTCTGCCACCTGTGGATTGCAGCAGAATCGGTTGTCACCAAGAGGTATATAGTTTTTGGCAAGCAAAGGCTGATTGTATCGTTTACTGATTGAATACGTCTGTTTGCCCTGAATCATTCTCACATACTGTCTTCTTGCCTTGCATTCCACATATTCAGCCACGTTGCTGAAATAAAATGCTGTCATGTTTGTATTGTCATGACCTGCAAGAATAGAGGCAATCATAGGAGGAGCCCCTTCCATGACGATATTGATCATAGCCAGATGTCGCGTATCTCCAAGGTAGATATATTCAATATCGTTTGAAGTCAGGTTACGCAGGGACTTGTCATAAACAATATGATATCCATATCTTTCTGAAACAATCTGTTCAAAGAAATATCTTAGGCAGGTACAAAGATTATGATAGGTAAAATAACGGCTGTTGTAGGGAATACATCTATCCCACTTTCTATAGTGCGTATCAGCAATAAAGAGTGTGTACAGTTCGTTATCAGAATACTTTTTCGTAGCTTCCAGATACCAGCTGATTAAATCGGCAAACTTATCAGGAACGGAGTACGTAACTCTTTCATAATCTGTCGATATCTTATACGATACTTTTCTGTTGCTTCCTTTTAGCTTGTCTTTAACGATTGTGAGCGTCCATGAATCACCTGATTTTTTCAGGCAGTTTCTTGGAGTCAGAACAAACTCACGAGGTCTCATAGGAAGAACACCAGAAAGATTCCACCACAAATAAACAGGGAAATAGAACAGTTTTTCATCTTCATCAGTAGATTCTTCCCAGAACCGGCTTAGAATATCGTTGAATTTGAAATAGGATTCAAAGGAGGCCAGTGTCCTCTGATGTGTTGGGGCTCTTTTTCTGAAATCGTCCTGAACGTCCTCCAAAGCTCTTAAAAGATTGTCCTGAATCGAATCATCACTGATTTTAATAAGCGAAAAGAACTCTGAAATTTGATTACACGTATTATAGTAGTAATCATCAACGAATCTTGGCTTGTTAAAGTCATAGGATGCGATGAAATGCTTTAGCTGTCCAACAAAATCCCGAAGCGTTGTGAAGGCAAGTTCTCCAAACTTGAATATCGTATATGTTTTTACGTAATTGATGTATTCATGCTTTGTGATACCTATGGTATTCAGAAAGGTATCACAGTCAATATTCCTTAAATCAAAGTTCAATCCGTAATTGGCATATTCGTCCGTTACGCTCCAGCTTTTGTCATCAAAGTACCCGCCTGTGATAACGCCTTTTTCCTTGTAGCTTAGAAAAAGTCTTTTAGCTTCCTTATAGGAAAATTCGTTCAATTCAGGAATCATGATGACTGATGTGATGATGTTGTTTCTATTGATGTTGTTGTCGTTGTTGCTGCTCATTTATAGTTAGCTCCTTTACTAGATTGTTCATTATGCTGAATTCAGTATCGCCGTAGTTTTCCTTGATACATAGCAGGACATCCTGTAATTTAGGCAGAATGGTTTGAGTAACGATTGTCTTTAATCGGTCTTTTTCAATTTGAGTGGTTGCTTTATCGTACTGGCTTTTAAGGTCCAGTGACATTTGTGCCAGCTGGAATACAGTTGTCTTTGTCGATACTTCATACTGACAGCCAATACATGTGCTCTTTTCTTTAAAAGGGCACTGCTTTTTCATAGCAGACATGATGCACAGGCTTCCTTCGGTTTTGGAAAGTGCCTCGTCGTTGCCGATACGGTGAAGAATGACAAGAATCTCCTGTTTGTTTGTAGCTTTGATAATTTCGATCGCCGTCTGTTTGGATTGGTTCGTTGCTCTTTGCATGACGCCGATTGAGTTTTCAATTTCCAAAGGAGACATAGAGAGTTCCTTTATCAGCTTTGTCTGATTCTCTACGCCAAGTTCTTCGAATTTATCCTTGTACAGCATTTTCAGAAGCATTGTGGCAATGTTTGAAAGCACACCACGCTCCAGTAATTCGTGTGCAACAAAATCGGCAGTGTATCCAGACATTTTTTGGTCTTGCAGGTATACTCGTGTCGTATTCGCAAACTCTGTAAAGCTTCCTTTGTGTGAACGAGCTCTTGATGCTAATTCATAGCCTTTTACGTTGAAATCATTGTTGGATGCAATCACATCTCTTGTAAGATATTCAATCATTTGAAGGAATGACTTGTTTGCCTGACGACAGTGGAAGTTGGATTTGATGAACAGATTTGCAATCTCATCACTCATTGCTTTCTTGATATCTCTGTATTCACGGACAACTCGAAGCAGCGGCTGGCTTTTATCTGCTCCAGACAGCTGAAAATGTGCCTCAGCAATTGCGAACAGAGTACCAACATGCACTTCCAGAGATGACGGCACATGAAAATGAATGGTCGAAATTCCAGAGTAGTCTTTCGTCTTGTTTGGCGTCAGCTGGACCGCATTTAAATACACGTTTATGGACAACAGTGTGCGTTTTGCATCTTCATCTGTGAATTCACCTTTTTTGACTTTCTCTAATACTTCTTCAGGAGAGTAGGCAAGTTTAGGATGTGGGAAACGAAGCAGGTCCGTAGTTCTCAAAGCACATAGAAAATGCAGTGAGATAAAAAGCCATGTATCAATGAAATCCTTTGATTTGGCTGCTTTCAGATACATCTGATTTTTTGAAATGTAGTCAGCGTTCAGCATATGATAAAGAACATTTAGATAGAAGTTCAGGTCGTATGCTTCATTGTTCTTGGCTTTTGAATAGTTGTTCACCTGATAGAGTCCGTTAAAAGCGGTTCGGATACTTCGGCTTTCGCTCAGCCAGTTGATAAAGAATACGAGCACTTCAGCATCACATCTTTTCAGGTGTTCTGATGCGTCATTTAACAGATACTTGATTTCTGTGTTGCTGGAAAAAGCAATCTCACCAGGAAGGTAATAAAGCAGAAAATCCAGAACACTTACAACAGAGCTTCTGTCCACAGTGACATCTCTTTTGAATCTGTTGAAATACTCAAAAGTTTCAGGGAATTCCTTTTCAAACATCTGGACAAGCCTTTCATGTTTCTGTTCAGGTGTTTTGTTGAATGAGCTGAAGTAGCTGACGATTTCATTTTCGTTATTGTTCCATGTCTCATCCGAGATGTAAAGTTCTCTATTTATGACTTTGGGAGTGTCATTGAACCAGTTGTTGAAAACAAAATATTCCGTCAGTTTTGCAGTGCAGTCCTGATAGGGAATGTTATTCTGTAGTGCTAGATTCTTGATTTTCTGGGTTAGATTGACCATAAATTTTATTTACCCTCCATGTGTTATAGCTCCAGATTTCATCTTCAACACTGTCAAGCTGTTTGATAAGCTCGCTCTTGTTCTGTAGATAAGTGTTGGCAGATTCTGGGCTTCTGTCTCCTCTGTATTTCATGATTGTAGGAAGCTGTTCACCAAACTGAACTAGCTTTACCGTAAACCAATGCCTGAATATATGCGGAGTCAATGAATGAGTGTACAGCATATGCCCGTAAAGCTGTGTACTTGGATTGTCACTGTGAATCATTATTTCTCTGGCTTCGCGGATGACCTTTTTGAATTCATACAAATAGGCATTATATGTGTAAGCTTTGCCGTATTGATTCGTTGTCAATGGACCATAATCGGTTTCAAACTTTCTGCCTTCAATAAACTCCATGTAGATTTCATACAGCGTTCGAAATTCAGCGATAAATGCTGGATATACCTTTTGTCTTCTGTGCTTTTTTATGCCTCCAACAGACACATCGTCACTGCGCAGACGGACTTCTTTTGTCAGGTCGATTTCGATGTTGTAGATTTCATCGCCAAACAGCTCGAAAAAGATTCCGCCATATTCTTCTCGGCGTACATTGCAGGCTTCTGAAGGTCTCAGCCCTGCAAAAGCTCCCAAAACAGCAAGCATAAGAATGTTTGTATGCCTGTCTATGATTACCTGCATAATGATCTGGAAAGCTTCTTCTGTAATATCCCTGAATATTTCATTGATGTTTTCCTTGTATCGAATCTCAAACGCAAGCTGTTCTTCCGTTATGACACGTCTTGCCTTTGTACTGATTTTCTTGACTTTCCTGTAGATCTTCTTCCAGTCTACTTTTGTCTTGTGATTCTGACGTTCCAGTTCATGTACAAAGCTCAGAATATAATTGACACACCTGTTTACTGAGGATTTGCTTCTGGATGTATTTTCATCATCATTTGGCAGAGTGCATGAACCATAGCCTTTTAAAAAAGAGATGAGCATTTCAGCTGTTATATCTGTCAGCTTCGTAATGGAATATTTCTCAAAGAATACATAATTGAGAAACTTGCATACATATAAGTACTGAGGTCCATCGTTGCTGTCCAGATATTTCAGAGGAGTTCCTGAGCCTCCAGCAAACATATCGAAATTGGTGAAAGCAACCGGAAGTTTTCCATCTTTGAGAACTATCAGTTTTCGAGTTACTAATTTATCGTTATCTACAGTCAGAACATGATTGTAGATACCAAAATGCAATGCATTGCCGTCTATTCTATTTCTATCCATATATTGATCCTCCAAAAGCGTGTTGTATGGTATAAAGTCTACAAATAACACAACTAAATATGTACTTTCTAAAATCATAATAGCAGTGAAAGTACAGAAACGCAACACCTAAATATAGATTTTTTACAGACTTATAATTGTCATGGTTTAAAAAATAGAATATAATAGAGCCATGAAACGATATTATTTCAAGACATCAGAAGAAGAAAAAAAGAATGGAAAGACGATGCCGAATCTGTTTGAGCTTTATCATGATATTCGTCTGGTAAGTGTGAATTCGGATGAACTAATGGAGTATCTTCCACGTATCGAAGGCAGGAGTACGATATATTTCTGTGATTATTTCATGACGTTAAAGGATTTCAGAAATGAAGAGGATTTCTTTGAGTTCTACGTGGAATGCTTTTTCAGAAACATTGATATCTACTTCATCAATACACCTGAATGCAATCTTTCATTTATCAAGAAACTGTTTGAGGCTATGGATGTCAAGCCACCTGAAGGGCATGTTAAAGAGTATGTCATACGATGTCTGAAGTGCTGTGCTGAGCAGGCTGGATTAAGCAAGGAAATGTCATCCAGCCTAAAAAGAGCTGCACTAATGGCAGCCAAGAAGAACGGTTCTCAAATCGGCGGAGTAAAAGGAGCTGTTTATAATAACCCAAAAGCCGAGGATATGAAGAAACAGATCATACAGTATTCAAAATCATTCGATGGAACCTATTCGGATATTGAACTGATTAAAAAACTCGACATTCCTAGAGCGACTTACTACAAGTACAAGAAGGAAATCAAAGACAAGAAACAAACAAAATAAACACAAAAGGCAGTAGATCATCATTTCTACTGCTTATTTTTGTGCAAATCCAAACATTTTCCCGTTTATATCCCTGCTATATGCCAATATAAACCACATAAAATACAATAAATTAACTTAGAAAAGCGAATTTCAAGGGAAGTTGCAGGGATTTTGTTTGTATTCAACGGGATTTTGTTTGTTTTGGGGTGGCGTAAACTCTTTTCGCCGAGATTTTGTTTGGATTAAGTGACGGGAACGGTTGTTGGAATTATCCGAGCCTTGTGTAATAACATATACTTGACAAACAAAAGGAGGTATCGCTTATGAGACTTATTTCATGGAATGTGAACGGGATTCGAGCCGTGATGAAGAAAGGTTTTACAGATGTTCTGGATGAACTTGACGCAGATTTCGTATGTATTCAGGAAACGAAGGCTCAGCCGGAACAAATCGAACTATATACGGATAATTATCCGTATCAATACATCAACAGTGCCAAGCGTAAAGGTTATAGTGGGACTATGATTCTCTGTAAAAAGGAGCCTTTATCCGTTAAATATGGTATGAATATACCTGAATTTGATGATGAAGGTCGCACCATTACTCTGGAGTATCCAGAATTCTTTCTCGTAACTGTCTATACACCAACATCAGGTGATGGTTTAATGCGTTTGGATTACCGATTGGCGTGGGATGAAGCATTTGGAAACCACTTAAAGTCTTTAGATAAACCAGTTATGGTCTGTGGAGACTTCAACGTAGCCAATGATGAGATTGATGTTCCGTATCCTAATATGATTCGAGATACAGCAGGATTCTCTGATGAAGAACGAGACAGTTTTAAAGAGAATCTGTTGAGTAACTTAGTGGATACATATCGAGTTCTACATCCAGAAACCATCCAATATTCATGGTGGAGCTATCGAGGTCAGGCAAGAATTTTCCCGATGGAATCCAAACAAAATACCTCCAATAATTGTTCGATTCCAATGAGAAGGTCTTTCAGAAGCTTCGAAAGAGGGTTTTGTTCAAACATTTTTTCTTGAACAAAACCCCAAAATGTATAAACTCGCAACGATTGAGATGGTATTTGGGATTCATCGGGATTTTGTTTAGATATTACAACAAGTAAAGATAAAAAAAGAAAATCCCAAATGAGAAAGTCTTAAAAGATATCATAGTATAGAACTCGTTTACATTTTGCACTATATATAGTATATTACAAATGTAGATAGCGATTCTATCTACATGTTATTATTGCCATCCTTTATTTGAGGATTCTGACCGATTGTCTTAAGTCAGCAACAAGTCACTCATTAATGAGCAGAGGTGGAAAAAAACTAACGGCAGCTTATTAGGGTTCTGACTGATTGTCCTAAGTCAGCAACAAGTCACTTATTAACGATAAAAATCATTGGTAAGTAGAGGTAAATAAAAACTAACGGCTTAGATAGGGTCGACTAAAAGTTTCAAAAAAAAGGGTTGAAAACCCTATGAGTGTTTAAAGGATTATTAACTAGGGAGCAGAGATGTTTGAATCTCTGCTCCTTTTATAATGGGTGATTTGAATCTGCACGATTGAAATCAATGTATTCTGTTAACTTGTCATATAATTCTTCGAATCTTATGTCAATGTATCCTCGTAGTTCTTCAATTTCAAATTTCATTTCAGTGTCTTGAAGATTTCTGAAGTATTCAATCAGTTCGATAATGTCTTGTGCATCCATGATCATTTCTCCCTTGGTTCCAGGCTGAATGTTGTATTTGGGTCGAGTACATACATTACGCGATTGCGAAAGCGAGACCAGTTGGTGTAGCCATTGGCGTTGTTCTTGATACACTTTATAATCTTGTTTCGATTCTCAATGATCGCATTATTCACTTTTTTATTGCAGACCACCACCTGGCCTTTGTCTGCTTCAACTTTATATTCAGTACCTACAATCGTAAATGAATTGATGATCTCCTGTTTCCAGTTGATCAGATTGTTGGAAAAGGCAATCATTTCTTCAATGTTTGTATCAATGCAGCTGCGAATCAAATGTTCCAGATTCACTTGCGCATTATCGATAGTAGATTTTGAATAGAAGTCTACAAGTTCTAGTTTTGTTAGGTCATTATTGATTTTAAGCAGTTTTCTTTTTAAATCGTAGTAGTTCATATAGCTTTTAAAATGAGAGTTGTATTTACGCTCACGTTCTACATCAAACAGTCTTCCGTATTTATCTTCATCCTCTGGATTTTTGAAGAACAGCCAGTTGAATTTTTTGAGAAGATAATATTCATCTGAAGCCTTGTCATCTTTGTATCCTTTCATGACTTTGATGCCTGATGTTTATCTGCAAGAGTAACGATAAGAACCATCATCTTATTGAACGTAGTACAGAAAATGTTGGCAATATCATCAGGATTCAGGTGAAAAAGATTAATTAATAGCAGTTTGAAAGCATCGTTTTCGATCATAAGATCATCTCCTCTCTGATTTCAATGACATAGTATCAAAAGAAATCAGAATCAGAGTTACAGCTCTGTTGGTAGTACAAAAAGTTTACAATAGCTTCTCGTGGATCCGAAGAGAATATTATGACGCTTTAAGGATTCTATCTTCAAGTCGTTCTGCTTGAAATCTCTCCAATCTGGAAATAATGAATCCCAAAAAGCAATCACACGAGCTTTAATCTTACGAACTGTTTGTAGTGCAACATCAAAAGAAGTAATCATCATTCTCATCAAGTGTGACAATATAGTAAATGAAAAGATAGGTGAACTGAGTATAAGGAACAAAATTAGTTGGAAGCAAAGAGTGAGTGGATCTACATTGAGTACACTGTATACGCTGAACACGAATGTTTATTTTACAATCATTAGATGTATCATCTGTAATCACAAATCTTTTATAGTGTCCGTATAAGATAAAAAGACCAACGACACCACAAACAGGACAATGTAAAGAAAGCAGATCAATGCAGACGGATGCCGCTACCGAGATTAAATCGAAGCATCTGTACGGCATCGAGTTCGACCGCGAGATTTACGCGCTGGCATGTGCAAATATGCTGATACATAAAGATGGAAAGACAAATTTGGAGCAGATGGATGCACGTACCGAGACGGCTTGCAAATGGATGCAATCGAAACCTATCACAAAGGTTCTTATGAATCCACCATATGAGAACAAGTATGGGTGCATGACCATCGTTGAGAACGTGCTGGATAGCGTTACAGCACATACGCAGTGTGCGTTCATCCTGCCCGATAAGAAGTTGGAAAAAGCGAGCAAGACGCAGATAAAGCGCATCTTGAAGAACCATCGCTTGCGCAAGGTCATTAAACTGCCAGAAGACTTGTTCTTTGGTGTTGGTGTGACGACGAGTATTTTTGTCTTTGAGGCTGGTGTCGGTCAGGATGACAAGGAGTTCTTCGCCTGCTACATGGAATCCGACGGGTTGGCGACGGTCAAGAACAAAGGGCATCATGACGTCTACGGCAAATGGGCGGCTATCGAGGCTCATTGGGTTGAGGTCATGGAGAAGCAGTCTGGTGATTCTACTTGTCAGTGGGTGAATCCTGCTGAACATCTTTCCTATCAGGTGCCGCAGAAACCGTTCGAGATTTTCGAGGAGGATTTCCGTAAGACAGCGATGGATTACCTGATGTTCCAGCAGAGCATCGACGCAAAGGCGTTCGGTGAGAAGTTGATGACGACGGCGATGTATTCAAGCCGAGTGAGCGCAGATGACGACACCGTGACTGTTTCGATGCAGAAAGGCGGAGACGGTGATGGCAAAGATTGATACAAGCAGATGGAAGGAGTTTATTGTCGGCGAGTTATTCTCGATAAGTAGACCTATTGCTCGTAGTCAAGCAAAATATGAAGATGGCGATGTGGCATTTGTTGCATCGGGAAACTTTAATAATGGGGTGTCCAAGTGGTGTGCACCCAAGGTTAATGAAGTTTTAGATGCAGGGAATTGCATTACAGTAAGTCCGATTGATGGTTCAGCGTTTTATCAAGCAGAGACCTTTTTAGGTCGAGGCGGCGCTGGGTCTGCAATACTAATGTTGCGCAATACAAGTCTGACAGAATTGTCGGGGCTGTTTATTTCATCAGTGATTCGACGGTCATTGACAAAATATACGTATTCTGATCAACTTAATTCAAAGACCATAGAGCACGAAGTTATTCGGCTTCCCGTTGATACATCCGGCGAGCCTGACTGGGCGTATATGGATGAATACATGTCAGCAGTTCTTAGCAAAGCTGAGGAAAGTCTCACGCATTTGAGGCAAGCCGATAGTGATAAGCATGCCTTGGGTATTTCCGGATGGAAGAAATTCCATTTGTACGATGAAACTCTATTCGATATAGATATGGGCACCAAGCTCGACCGAGTGAAAATGCTGCAAAGCAACCCAGATGTTAATTTCGTAGGTAGAGCTAACACAAATAATGGAATAACGGCACGTGTAGACAGTATTGTAGGAATTGAACCATATAGTGCCGGGAACATGACACTTTCTTTGGGCGGTGAATACTTAGGTTCTTGCTTCGTACAACCTGACAAGTTTTATACGAGTCAGAATGTAATTGTGCTCAAGCCTAAACACGAAATGTCGTTTCCGGTTAAGCAATTCATTGCGACGATGGTTTTTCGGGAAAGCAGAAGTTACTACAAAGCATTCATTGACGAATTGAATCGACACATTAAAACTGATTTTTCATTCTATTTACCTGTTAACAGTATGGGTGAACCTGACTGGGCGTATATGGAAAAGTACATGCAGATGATAATGGATAACACGAAGTCTGATTTGTCAGCGATGCAGTCAATCAGTTAAATAAAACACATTAGTCCGTCGTTCCATTTAGGGGGGCGGGCATTCTTTTGAATTAGCTAATTATATAATTGATTAAATAAGTAATTTGGAGTTGCTTCCAGTTCTTTTGTTATGCCTGCTATCTTTCTCGAATGCTCTCACATTGTTCTCGAATCCCCGTCAACGATGAACTGTACACTTTGGAAATAATGTTTTCATAGGATTAGTTATAAAAGTAACTTCCATCCTACGAGAGCGTTCTTAAAACAATCGAGAATCACTCCTTTAATCGAGATGACATAAAAAATCAAGTATACTAGATACGTGATTATATGGAGTGATTGTGATGAGTTTGATTAATATTGTACTTGTGGTTTTAATATGCATCGGTTTTCCAATGACTTTCTCTAAAAAAAGACAGCTAAGAGTGTGTTCACTTGGGCTGGTAACTTTAGCGTTTCTGATTGACATGGTTAAATGTGCTGTTCAACACGACATAGAACAGACTGTTTTAACAGGGTTTGTTGTTCTTCTTTATTACTATGTATATCGTAAAGCATCTAAGTTTAGTTAACCCATAAAACACAATGAAAAAACAGGATTCTTGAAACGGAATCCTTTTATTATGCTTACTCGTTCAGAAAAGCTTGTTTTTGTCGAATTGGTTTTCGGCGTTTTCAGCAGACGTTTTGTTCACGCCTTGTACAAAACGACAAAACTCTTGTTTTAAGTTTTCTTTTTCATCTGATGAGAGCGTCCTCAGAGCAATCGAGAAAACTAGACTAGCAAAATGAAGCCACTCTAAAAAAAAGAGAAGGAGGTCTTCTGCCAAAGCTTCACCCAAGAGTCGAAAAAAAAAGGAAGCTGTTGAGTTTTGATGAGCAGTAGAGGCTCGAAATAAAATGGGTCTATCTTTCATAAATTTTAAATATTAGCTTCTAGACAGAAAATATAGGTTTAAATATAATTGAATTAACAAATAGTATTTTTTGTTAGAGCATTATGAAGTTTTACCAACAAAAGCAGGGCAAACTGAGTGAGTAAAAAATACAGTATATAGTTTATGATTTAGTGTCATAAATATGAAAGTGTGGGATGTAATGTGTATACCGTAAAAAACTTACTTGAATCAAATGAAAATTTGCAGATTCGATTAATAGGCAAAAATCTCGGGGGGTAGACAGAGAAATAAAAGGAATTAGAATTATTGAAGAATTAGATATAAAGAAGTATATGGTTGGTGGAGAACTACTTTTAACTAGTTTAAAGGTATTTGAAAAAATGAACGAAGAGATGTTTCTTTTTCATCTAGAAGAGTTAAATAAGAAAAAAATAAGTGGATTTATTATTAAACGAAATGAATCAATTCCATCTTACTTATTGGATACCTTATTTAAGTTTTGTGAAGAGAATCATATTCCTGTTTTAGAAATATCTCAAAATCAAAATTATTTTGGAATTATAAAATATATATTAGGACAAATATATAATAAAGAGGCAGCGAACCGATTATATTTCGTTTCGATGCATGATATTTTCAGTGGCATTTTGTTGAATGAATCTAATTTAAATGTAGTGATTGAAAAAGTATTAATTCTACTTAATAAAATGTTAGACAATCCAGTCGCAATATATAGTAGTGATTATGACTGTTACGCATCGAGTGAAGAAGAACCTGTAAGTTTTAATATTGAAAATGGGTTAAAAAGATATATACCGGAAGTAATTACTAAACATCAGTATTTTATACAAAAAAGAGAATATGTAGAGTATATCAACAAAATGCAATTGTTCGATGGCCGATATTTTTATCTTGTGATCACTGAAAAAAACAATCAATTAAACGATATTGATTTTGCTGGTATGGAAGATGCAATCATAGCTTTGCAGTTTGCACTGATGCGACTTTCTGCTGAGAAAGAGTTGGATAAGAAATATCAAAAAGATTTAGAGTATCGATTGTTGGCAGGTACATTATCGAGTGAAGAAGAGGACGAGGTTGCGAATATTCTTGGATTAAATGATACAGATGATCTTCGTGTTGTAACTTTTCGTTTACTTCCAAAAAATAAAAGTGGAAGATTCACGAGTGAACAGTTAAGGCAAACTGAAATCGTAGAAAAGGAATTATTACGTGACTTACCGAAAAAGTACACGACGAGTAATACAAACCAAATTATTTATATATACAAGAAAGATGAACAGATTAGTAATCTTCAATTTCGATTGAAACTTGAAGAATTGCAAAAGAATGTTCAAAGTAATTTGGATAAGCGAAATGCGAATGCTAAATTTATAGTAGGAATCGGTAAAAAAGTAAAAGGATACCATGCATTAAAAGAATCATTCTCTGATTCTAAAATAGCCTTGGATTATATTCGCGTCATTCGTAAAGTAATAGGTGACGAAAATAGATTTGTTGTTGACTGTTCTAAGCTAGGTTTTTTCCGCGTATTTGCAGATATAAAAGATAAAGATAAATTGTTGTCTTATGTGCCTGAATCTTTACAAAAATTATATGAATTCGATAAACAAAAAAATGGAGAGCTTGTTGATACATTGGAATGCTTTCTAAATAATAAACAGAGTTTGAAACAAACTTCAAATAAATTATTTGTGCATTATAGAACGGTTTCGTATCGTTTAGAAAAGATTAAAGAAATATCCAGCATGGATTTTGATAATCCTGCAGAAATTTTAGCAGTACGTAATGGATTGATTATATATAGACTAATTGAAACAATGTAGAATCATATCGCTTGATATGGTTCTCTTTTTTTTGGTTATAAATTAAAACATTCTATTTGGAACACTTTTTACAATAAAACGTCAAAATCCTTACATATTTTGTACATTATATTAAAAATTGATTGAGGTTATAATAACGTTGCAGTTATAAATACACAATTTTTTTAATATAAACTAAGACTATATAGAGTTTAGTTAAAGTGAGGTAAAGCAATGCAGCTGAAGAGTTCGACTGATTATGCGATACGAATTGTATGTTATTTAGCAACGCATAATGGGATGATCTCTACTACTGAGTTATCGAAACAGCTATACATTGCATCTACATATATTCCTAAAGTCGCCAAGAAATTAAAAAACGCACATATTATAGTAGCTTTAGAAGGTGTAAAGGGTGGTTATACACTTGCTAAAAAAAAGAGCAGAGGATATTTCTTTAAAGGAAATCGTTTCTTGTATGGAAGAAACAATGGCTATTAATCGTTGTTTAGAAAGAGATGGTTTTTGTTCTAGAAACGCCGTAAACCATTGTAGAGTACACAAGGTCTTGTTGGATGTACAAAACACATATAATAATAAATTAGAAAATATAAAAGTATCGGATTTGATTCGTCCTGGAAAAGATGAATATTTTGGTCGCTTCTATGTTGTATTAAAAGTCAATCTAAAGAAGAACAGTTATGAGTGTGTATATTCACATAATCAAGATGTATATGATCAATCTGAGATTATAGATAGTTATGATGAATTTATAAAAAACTATGTAAATCGGTTTGTCTATGAATCGGATCAAGAAAAGATTGTATCTTTCTTATTGCTGAATGAACTAAAGAAAGTGGATTCTTGCATAGAAGAAGATCTTCCATATCGTAGATTGAACAAGGATTCTTATATTTGGATGGAAGCCAAGAAATATGTGGATACTGATAATCATAAAGCGATAATCACATTGCATAATAATAAGATTTTCCAAAATACCATTGTAAGTATGGAGCAGGAATTAAGAAATAAAGAGAAGGTTATGTTGAAACAATATTGGGACATGGTGACTCTTTTAGTAGCGGTATTAAATCATAATAATGTAGTGGACAAAGAATATCACGATGATATTAGTTTTTATACACAACAGATGTATCTTCAACTTCAAAAGGATTATCCAAAATATGGGATTACAGATGAAGATATTGAAATTGTGACTCATTTAGCCCCTATTCATGATATTGGGAAGGTTCGTGTTCCAATTGAAATTTTGAATAAGCCAGGAAAACTAACAAAGGAAGAGATGGATATTGTAAAGCAGCATCCTTTGGTTGGTGCTGAAATGTCGCAGAGATTTCCAAAAGGATTAACAACAGAAAAATTGAATCAATATAGTTATGAAATCTGTAGACATCATCATGAAAGATATGATGGTACAGGATATCCTGATGGATTAAAGGGTGAAGATATTCCTTTGAGTGCGCAAGTCGTAGGTTTAGTAGATGCCTATGATGCCCTTATTAGTGTTCGTCCATATAAGAAAAAGATAGAACATGACCAAGCCGTACAAATGATTTTGAATGGTGAGTGTGGCAAGTTCTCAGACGAATTGCTTCATTGTTTTAAAAAGGTTTCAAGCCAAAACAATTGGATAAAAAGAAGTGAGAGGGAAGCCGTATGAGAAGGATAAGAAAGTTAACATCCAATTTTCTTGTATGCATACTTTGCATGACTACCTTTATTACACAGATTCATATGGTAAATGCTGAAGAAACAGATGATACTCCTACAGAAGAGGTTGTACAAGAAACAACTCCAGAAACAAGTGAAGTACAAGAAGTGCAGGATGTTCCACAAACAACAGAGAATTTGGATGAATATTATAAAGATGGAAAAATTCTTATTTATAATTATGAGCAGTTGAAACAAATAGGTTCAGATGCCTTTGTCTATACAAAAGATAAAGACGGAAATATTGGAACTGGAGATATTGTTGTAAATGAAGGGACTCAACTTACTTATGGTAAGGATGCTCAGTATCTATTGATGAATGAAATCAAAATGGATACAAATTCAATTTGGAATGTAAAGGATGACTTTACAGGAAAGATAGAGGGAGAAGCAATCAAAGAAGATAAAACTCCTACTTTATATGATAAGAAAACAGATACAATCTATATTTATAATCCGTATCAATTAATGGTTCTAGAACAAGAAGATTCAGATAAAGAACCTGTAATGTCATTGGATTATGATGCACCACAGTTTGGTATGGGGCAAATGATCTATCCAAATGGAGAAGACAAGGATTATTTAACTTATAGTAAAGATCATAATTATGTCATTTCAAAGAACTTTAGTTCAGACAAGCCTGAATTAGTTGCAGATCAATTGAGCATAGATCCTGATACAACAGATACTGAAGGACGTGACTTTAAGGGTCAGGTTGTAAAAACAATTGGTGATAAAACCTATATCTTAATTGGGAATGAAGAGCAATTACGTGCAATTGGCAGTGGCAAAGCTGTTTATGGTGCAGTCTATCAAGCAGTTTATAAGGGTGTGTCTTGGAAAATAGACAAAGATGGAAAAGGTAACTCTATCATGCTTTATGGTGGCGATGCCGATTTAAAGCAGGAACAAAACGGAAAACAAGATTTCACATTTGGTACAATTTTAGAGAAAGATAGTAAGCTTAGTGCTGAAGGAATACACAGAAGAGGTAGATGTGGTGTAAATCAAAATACAGGTAAAATTGATCCTGATTTAGATATAGATAAAATGACAGGACAAACTTATTCTGCTAATGCTAACTATATAATTTTCCGTGACATTGATTTAGGCAGTTCAGATTGGACTCCACTTACTTTTCAAGGCACAATGATTGGCGCTAAATCTGCAGAAAAAGGCGGACTTTGGAAAGATGGTGTTATAAACACAATCGACAAGCCAGTAATTTCAAACGCAACTGTAAATCAATCAACTAAGATTAATGTTGGTGAACAAATGGGTGTTGGATTCTTTTCAACAATATCAAGTGAAGTAAGTGAAAAGGATATTGGTCTTAGCAAAGGATTAGTAAAGGTATCTAATATTCAATTTGATAATCTAACAGTTCATACAACAACCAATGAAACTTATTATCCAGAAACATTAGTAAGTGCACTTACAAAGACTCTAGGAACGTTATTGGGTGGATTGTTGAGTGGATTAACATTTATTTTAACTTTTGGGCAAGTGAAAATTGATTTAGGCAAAACATTAGGCGATGTTTTAGATGCACGTAAAAAAGATCCTACAGCTTTATCAACTGGAGCAATTGCTGGGCGAGTTGAAGGGCAGGTTGAAATTTCAAATATTGAAGTCAACAATGCAAATGTAAAAAATGTGAATGGCTATACAGGTGGCTTTGTTGGATATGCCGTTGGTTCAACTCAATATGATGGATTATCGAATGCTTTAGGGGATTTGGTTAAATTATTAACAAATATTTTAAATGTCATCCCAGGTTTAGGCTTAGGTGATTTAATTAAGATTCTATTAGGAAACGCAATTCCTTTAGGAAAGTTAATTCCAACAGGATATATCAATCCGAAGATAGTGAATTGTAATGTAAATGGTTTAACGATTTCAACAGCATCCGATAAAGAATATGCCGGTGGATTTATTGGCATGCAAAAGGGTGCTATTGTAGAGAGTTGTTCTGTAACAGGTGGTACGAATACAATAAGTGGTAAAAATTTTGTGGGTGGCTTTGTTGGCTTAGCACGTGATGATGTGATTAAAGGAACGTTATCTGGCGCATTGGATATCGAAACAAAGCTTCCAAAGATGAATGCGGAAAGCTTGCTTCTAAATTGTTCATTAAATAATGCTGTTCAGTCTGTTTCTGGTGAAAGCTATATTGGTGGTTTTGCTGGTGGCATGGCAAATGCTTCTACAGTTAATTGTAGTATTACATCTAATGCTCTTACTGTAACAGCCTCTGGAAATTATGCAGGTGGTTTTGCAGGAATTGCATCACTTGGATGGGCAGCTGATTTAGGTAAAGGTGATACAAAGGATGACTTGCTTGGCGGTGTGGTTGACCTTGTTGTAAAACTGTTAAGTAGTAATCCTGGAGCAACTTCATCCTTGCTTTCTTTAGCTGGTGTAAATCCATCACATATCTTAGGATGTTCTGTAAATGCTTCACTTCAAGTTAGTGGTAAGGACTATGTTGGTGGTATTACAGGTAGAGGCAACGGTGCATATATAGCACAATCTAATGCGGATAATTTACAGAAAATATCATATTGGAAAAATAATGTTTATGATGTTGGTTCTGTTCAAGTGGTTGATGTCTCTTTAACCGGATTATCCAATGTTAAAGGAAATGATTATGTTGGTGGAATCGCTGGATCAATGGGTACAGCTAGTGTAGCTGGTTTATTAAATACAACGCTTGGTGTTGCATCTTATCTTGCATTTACTGTAGATAATGTTCATGTAAATGGTAAAGGGGATGGATTTACTGTTACAGGGAATGAGCGTATTGGCGGTGGATTTGGAGATGCGATCGGTGGTTCGATAACAACTGTTAGCATCAATAATTTAGCTTCTACTGAAGGCAATAACTTAGTAGGCGGATTTATAGGTCTTTCTGGTCCTGGCGATTTGGCTGGAACAGATGGTGGATTGACTGTTAATCTATTAGGTTTGAATCATGTGTTGAAATTGAATCATTTGCTTTCTTTAGGACAAGCTATCGAAGTTAAGATTAATGACGTCAATGTGAATGGTTCGCAAACTGGATTTACGGTACACGCAAAGGGTTCACGTGAGGGTGAATCGGTTCGAGATTATAGTGCTTCTGGTTTTATCGCAAAAAGTGGAAGTACTAAAGTAGAGGATTCTCATGTAACAAATCTAAAATCAGTGAAAGCTGCAGATGATGGCGGATATGCTTCAGGATTTGTGGCTATTTCAAAAACGGGTGGTCTAGCAGATGTTGCTGATGATGATTCAATTAAATCATTGATTGAGGCTAAAGGTTTAATAAATGCCGTAGGATATTTAATTCCTAAATATACAAATTGTACGGTTTCTTTTGTGAATGGTGGAAGTGTTACAGCAGATGTTGCTGGTGGTTTTGCAGCGGATTTCCAAAGTGGAACAGTGGATAATAGTTCGCGTGGTGAAAATGATTATTATGCTGTATATAATTTAGATTCCGTGAATGGTCAAAGTTATGGGGGTGGCTTTGGCGGAAATGTTTATTCTGGCGCTTTGGCGGATGCTGGTAAAGGTATTAGTGTTCTAGGAAATATTAATGGTTTAAATATAAATATTGGAGATCTTGTTAACTTGATCAATGCATATGTTCCAATTATTGAATATGCAGGAGTTAAATCTGATAATGGATTTACAGTTACGGCTAATAAAATCAAATCAGATGATACAAATTCTGGTAGTGCTGGTGGCTTTATTGGCTATGGCAGTGGAGTTCAAGTTAGTCATTGTGATGTAACAAATTTAAAAAATACAAAAGTAAAAGCTCCAGATAATTTAGAGATTGATAAGGCACCTACCTATTTTGATAACAACAGTACATATGCAGTAACAGGAGCTAGATATGCCGGTGGATATATTGGTTATATGAATATTGGCTCTGCTGCTTCGGTTGGAAAAGGCGTGAGTGTTTTAGGTACAGCAATTGGCTTGAATGATGTATTGGATGCATTGAATGTTGTCGTTTCTACAATAGAACATTCTGATGTTACAGGAGGTCCTGGAGGATTTGCCGTAAAAGCCTCAATGGTAAATACAGCTTCAGATGCTTCTGAAGATGATGTATTAGGAGATGCTGGTGGTTTTGCAGGTAAGATTTCTGGCGGTCATATTCAGAATTCAAATTCTTATAACTTCTCATATATCATTGGTCAGATTACAGCTGGTGGTTATGTTGGAGATTTACAGCCAGGTAGTGTGGCAAATGTATTAGGTGAAACATCTATTTTAGAGGGTCTTGTTAAGACTAAAGAAACACTTGCTTCTTTAGCGCAGGATTTTGTTCCTACGATTCGAAATAGTTCTACGACTTGTATTCCTTGTGGTGGTGCAGTTCGTGCAGATGCAATTTCTACTACAACAACTCAAAGAGGTATGGCTGGTGGTTATGCTGGTCATAATGAAGGCGGTCATATCTGGGGAAATAATACAGAGACATGGAAGGGGCAAAATTATACTGGACCAATAAGTACTTGTAAGGCTGTTCGTATTCGATCTGTTTACGGAGAAGAGATTGCGGGTGGATTTACTGGTTTAATGGAATCGGCAGATACGGCAAGTGCTGGAAGCTTATCTCTATTATGGGACTTAGTAAAAGTTGATAACATCTTAGGGGCATTAAGTGTTGTTTATCCAACTGAAGAAAACACAGCAGTCTATGGACCACTTGCTTTAATGGATTTAAACACATGGAATTCATGGGTTGAACATGTTGGTAAGTATGGTGGCTATGGTAGTGATTTGGCTCAGATTGGAAAAGTAGAGAGCCAAGAAAAATTAAATGAAATCATTGGCCAATATGTATATGGCTACAATGTTGTAGCTGGAAGAAGTAACTATCAGGATGAAACGATTCTTTCAAAGGGTGGTGCAGCTGGTGGCTATGTGGGTTCCATGTTAACAGGAACTATAACAAATGGTCAGGCTCATGATACTAAGTTAGTTAAAGGACTTCGTTGTGCAGGTGGATTTGCCGGAGAAATGATCAATGGTGGTGCTGCTAATCTTGGTGGTGTAGACATTTTAGGATTGAAATTACCACTGAGTCAGATGCTTGACGTATTAAATGTATTTGTGCCTGTAATTAAACAATCTTCAGTAGAAGGCTATCAAAGTGGTCTTATGGTTCAGTCAAACGAAAATAATGATAAAGATCTTCTTGGATATGCGGGAGGCTATGTTGGAAAACTGATTGGTGGACAAATCTGGGGTGATTACACATTGCGTTGTAAGGTCACAAAGCTTAGACGAGTAGATGGAACAAGCTATGTCGGAGGTTTTGTAGGCAGTTCAAGACCTGGTAGTATGGCTACAGTAGATCCTGTTCGTGGTGAAGGATTGTTAAGTAAGTTACTAGGTACTTTATTAAATACACCTACAGATCTTATTAAAGTCTTAAATGCAACAGTCGCAACTATCCGTTATGCAGATGTTGAATCATGGAATGACTGGGGTGTTATCGTCAATGGAGCTTATGATGGTGGAGGCAAAAACACTTCTTATGCCAAAGCTGTTGGCGGATTTGCAGGAATGCTTGAAGGAACCGTACTTGGTAAAAAAGATGAAGCTTTAGCTGGTGTTACTGCCCAAAATATTCGTTCTGTAGTGGCTGGTGAATATGCCGGTGGATGTTTTGGAATTTCGGATGTTGCAGGTGTTGCTAATATCAGTGCAGGTAGTGAAACGTCTTTATTGGATAAACTTTTAAAACTAGGTCGAGCAGACGTACTGGATGCATTTAGAAGCTATGTATATTACGGAAATGTAAGTGGAAGTAAAGATGCAGGTCTAAGCGTGAGTGCTAATACTGCTAATAAGTATGGTCAGAATAATGAGGTTACATATAGTGGAACTGCTGGTGGTTTTGGTGGTTCACTATTAAATGGTTCAGTTAAAAATAGTACAGTAACGAACTTAAGTAATGTTCGAGGTTTAAACAGTGTAGGTGGCTTTGTTGGATATTCTGGTAAGAGTGGAGTCGTTGGAGCAGATAAGATTGATGTTCTTGGAGACAATACTGGTCAGCTTTTAGGTGGTGCTCTTGGTGTTATGGATATCTTTGGATCTCATATTGATGACTCTACAGTTACAGGAATCAATGGGGGTTATACTGTTCAAAGTACTGGTGGAGTAGAGCAAATTGCTGGTGGATTTATTGGCTATGCAAATCTTGCAAGAATATCCCGCTGTACAGCTGGAGCAGAAGATTCATCTTTTGGTTTAAAACAAGTTACATCCGATGGTACAGCCGGAGGATTTGCGGGAAGAACAAGTTATGCATATCTTGCAGATGTCAAATTGGATTCAGGACCTGTAAACGTATTGCTTGCGGTAGTTAATAAACTTGTACAGGCACTGTATTTGGATAAGATTCAAGATTCTAATCTGGTAAAAATCAATCTAGGGCTTATCAAAGTGGATGCATTATATGATGGAAAATTAATTCATGTAAATATACTAGGATTAGATATTTCAGTAGGGTTGTCAAAAAAATCGAAAGATAATGATCAACAAACAGATCTTGCAATCATAACAATCGGAGATTCATCTATTAAACTTCCATGTGATGAAAATGGTCTTTTAAATGATAATGACGCAAAATCTAACATTAGTGTAAATCTAATCAAGGCAAATCGAACAAAGATTGCTGACAGTAAAGTTTATGGAATCAGTGCTGGTTATGATGTCTATGCAGGTGGTGCCGACAATAACAAGGATGGCACTGCAAAAGATGGACGAAGCGGAGGCTTTGTAGGATTCAATGATGAAGGTCTTTTAAAGAATAATGATATGTATTTATGTGACGTTGTTCGTGGTACTTCAAAAATGGTTGGTCCATTTAGTGGACAGAGTGACTTGAATTCAGTGTATGAATTTAATACACAGGAAAAAGTTGAGGGAGTAAGTAACAACTATCGTATCTATAGAAAATTAGATAAGGCATTAGATGAAATCAAAAAGAATACAACAAAATTAAATATGGAGTATTCAAAGGATGCTTCAACAGGTTGGAACATTTATACATTAGGACATATGAAGCCAGTTGAAAAATATGATGATTTACAAAATGCGCAGATTACCGATTCAAATGGATCGGCTAAGGTCGACTTAAATGCATATGAATCGGATGCAAAAGCTGTATTAATGGCAGATACAAAAACAGATTTAAATACAGGAGAAAGTGACACACCTGAACCTTCAGAGTCACAGGACCCTTGTGATGAATATATTAAATTAACAATCAACAAAGTATGGAAGGATTTCAATAATTTTAGTGGAATTCGACCAAAAAGTATTACGGTAACAATTTCTCGTACTTGGACAGCAGCTGATAACAGTAAACATACTGAAACTGTTTCAGGATATGAGAGTTACGAAATAAAGGGTGATGCCAATAAATCGACTTGGAAGGAAGTAATCAAAGGTTTACCAGCTTACAAGACAGATGAAGATGGCAAAACCATACATTATTACAAGTATTCCGTTACAGAAGCGAAGATTGATGGCTATACAACAACGATAGGTACATCGAACGATGGATTTACATTTACAATAACCAACAAACACTTCCCAGGATTGCCTGATACAGGTGGTAACGGAAGATACTTAATTTATTTGATAGGTCTTCTGCTTTTAGCGATTTATCTTGTTACTGGTAAAAAAAGAAACAAGAAGAATCAGCTTGCAGAAAAGCTATAGAAATTCGATTCAAAGAAAAGGAGTAAAAAAAATGAAAAGAATTAAAAAATTGGCGGCAGCCATGCTGACAGCCATCATGATGATGACTATGACAGTTACAGCATATGCTGCAGAAAATTGTACATTAACTGTCAATGTAAAATCAGGGGAAGGGGTTCCTCAACAAACATTAAAAGATCAAACAATTAATTTATATAAGTTGTTTGATGTCACAGAATCAAAAAGTGGTGAAACTACAAACTATGCTTACACAGTAAATACTGCTACAGGCTATAAAGATGCTTTAGCATCTGTATTAGGTGGAACAATTACAAGTACTTCAAAAGATGAAGAATTCGCAAAGGCTGTATTAGGCTTAGGAAAAGATAACGAAACTGAAGTGCAAAACTTCGCAAACAAATTTACAACTTATGCATTAAAGAATAGTTTAGGTGCAACAGCAACTTCTAACAAAATCACAGGAGAAAACACAACATCTTATACATTTAACAATTTAGATGCAGGTTATTATTTAGTTTATGTTACTGGTGGAAAAGAAATTCAATCTTCTTTAGTTACAGTAGATAAGACTACAAAAACAGTTAACTTAAAAACGGAAGCTCCTAGCATTTCAAAAACAGCAGACAAAACCACTGTTGAAATTGGACAAGTAGTTAAATATACAGTTACAGGTTCTATTCCAGATACAACAGGATATAATCAATATCAATATATTATTCACGATGAATTGTCAAATGGTTTAGATTTTGTGAATGATGCAAATGGTACTGCTCTAGGAGAAGGTGCTACAGCAGTTAATGTAACAGTAGCATTAAAAGGTGCAACTGATGCTGGTACAGCACCTGCAACAGCTACTCTTGATTCTACAAACAACAAAAAAATGAGTTTAGACTTATCTACATGGGTAAAAGCTAACCAAGAAAACAATAAAGGAAAAGAATTCACTGTTACTTATTACGCAAAAGTAAACGCAAATGCCGTTGTAACAGAAAAGAATAAGGCTCAATTAGAATATGGTAATAAACCAGGTGAAACAACAACTACTACACCTAGTGAAGCTAAAACTCCTACGTATCCATTAGACATCTTAAAGAAAAAATCTGGAAGTGAAGAAAAGTTAGCTGGTGCAAAATTCGAACTTTATAGAAATGCGACAGACGCAAAAGCAGGTACAAAAGCAATTACTGTTTCAGGAAGCAATGGAAACTATGTAGTAGATTCTAATTCAAAAAATACTGTATTTGAATCAGTTGAAAGTATTGATGGACAAAAATACAACTTACACTTAAATGGTTTGGCTGCAGGAGATTACTGGTTAAAGGAAACTGAGGCTCCAGCTGGATTTAATAAGTTAACAGATCCAGTTAAGATTACAATCACTAAAACAAGTGATACTGAATGGACTGTTAAAAAGAATGATACTAAAGAAGAAGATAAAATCATCGACATCGAGAACAGCACAGGATCACTATTACCATCAACAGGTGGAGTAGGTGTTATCGTGTTTGCAGGTGTAGCTATTCTATTAGTATTTGGAGTTGCTGTAAGCTTCATTCGTGATAAAAGAAAAGCTTGTTAATTAATGGGGTGCGGTTGTCTTTTTTGATAGCCGCAATTCCCATATGACGATAGAGGAAATGCAATGAAGAGTAGTAAGAAAAGAAAAATGACTATAAAGGATATAATTCGATTGCTTGTGCTTGTCGTTGCATTTGCCGTGTTGTTATATCCTACAGTCAGTAGTTATGTAAATGAAAAGAATGGTTCTAAGGTTGTATCGAATTATGATGCAGAAAGTGTTCGTTTGAGTAATGCAGAAAAAGAAAAGATGCTTGAAGATGCACGTGCATACAATAAGGAAATGTTAAGTAATATTGATTTGATTGATCCTTTTTCTCAGGGTGAAAAAAGTTTGGATGCTCGATATGAAAGCCTATTAAATATAGATGGATCTGGCATGATGGGATAAATAAAACCTTTAAAAGCCATAGGGATTTTAGCTCAGTTATTAGAATATGCTAGAAAAAAAGGTATTGCTGGAAATCAACAGCTTACAGATAGTATGGGGCATACTGTATTTAGTAATTTAAATGAAGGTATGTATTTGGAATATATAAAACTAGATAGGGATAAATCAACCTTTAAAAGCCATAGGGATTTTAGCTCTGAGAAAGAGATATCCTTTAAACACTTTTAGGGTGAATTTCTCTATCTTTTTTGTTACAGTATTTTTAGAAGGATTGGACGTAAATAAAAAAGGTAGAAATCCCCGCAACCGACCAAAGTTTTGTGATTTCTACCCGTCCTCTAAGACAATATTATGATACTGAAAATTACCAACGACTTCAACATGATTTTGAATGAAAATGATTATCAGGCTTTTGTTGCTTCGATTGATCTGCTTTCTTTACATTGTCCTGTTTGTGGTGTCGTTGGTCTTTTTATCTTATACGGACACTATAAAAGATTTGTGATTACAGATGATACATCTAATGATTGTAAAATAAACATTCGTGTTCAGCGTATACAGTGTACTCAATGTAGATCCACTCACTCTTTGCTTCCAACTAATTTTGTTCCTTATACTCAGTTCACCTATCTTTTCATTTACTATATTGTCACACTTGATGAGAATGATGATTTGATTACTTCTTTTGATGTTGCACTACAAACAGTTCGTAAGATTAAAGCTCGTGTGATTGCTTTTTGGGATTCATTATTTCCAGATTGGAGAGATTTCAAGCAGAACGACTTGAAGATAGAATCCTTAAAGCGTCATAATATTCTCTTCGGATCCACGAGAAGCTATTGTAAACTTTTTGTACTACCAACAGAGCTGTAACTCTGATTCTGATTTCTTTTGATACTATGTCATTGAAATCAGAGAGGAGATGATCTTATGATCGAAAACGATGCTTTCAAACTGCTATTAATTAATCTTTTTCACCTGAATCCTGATGATATTGCCAACATTTTCTGTACTACGTTCAATAAGATGATGGTTCTTATCGTTACTCTTGCAGATAAACATCAGGCTTGTCCTTACTGTGGGTTTACTGCGCCTAAAATCAAGGAGTATGTAACCAAGGAGATCACTCATTCGGCTCTTACCACACAGAAATGCATAATAAAATACAGGGCACGGCGCTACAAATGTCCATGTTGTGGAGACCTACTATGAATTCAATCCCTTTGTCTTTAAATCCCAGAAAATATCGATCCTTACTGTGCATAATATTCTAAAGGATCTGAAAGACTTCAACGAGACATTTACTTCTGTTGCCAGACGATATCATGTTTCTCCAACTTCTGTATCCACTATTTTTGATAATCATGTGGATATTGGCAGAAATCCGCTTCCGGAAATCATTAATTTTGATGAAGTATATGCCTTCAAATCCGAAAAGAGTAAGTATGTCTGTGTTCTTCTTGATTTTAAAAAGCAGATTCCCGTTGATGTTCTGCCGAACCGTAAAAAAGAATATCTTTTAAACTACTTTCAAAAGATTCCTTTAGAAGAACGCAAAAAGGTAAAATACGCCTGTTCAATATTATCTTGTTTGAAAAAAATTCAACTGGCTGTTATTCGATTTAAAAAAAAATCTTAAAATCAGAGGATGAAGACAAATACGGAAGACTGTTTGATTTGTAAATACAACTCTCATTTTAAAAGCTATATGAACTACTACGATTAAAAAAGAAAACTTTAAAATCAATAATGAAAATTTGTTACTCATTAAAACTAGAACTTCGTAGACTTCTATTCAAAATCTACTATCGATAATGCGCAAGTGAATCTGGAACATTTGATTCGCAGCTGCATTGATACAAACATTGAAGAAATGATTGCCTTTTCCAACAATCTGATCAACTGGAAACAGGAGATCATCAATTCATTTACGATTGTAGGTACTGAATATAAAGTTGAAGCAGACAAAGGCCAGGTGGTGGTCTGCAATAAAAAAAAGTGAATAATGCGATCATTGAGAATCGAAACAAGATTATAAAGTGTATCAAGAACAACGCCAATGGCTACACCAACTGGTCTCGCTTTCGCAATCGCGTAATGTATGTACTCGACCCAAATACAACATTCAGCCTGGAACCAAGGGAGAAATGATCATGGATGCACAAGACATTATCGAACTGATTGAATACTTCAGAAATCTTCAAGACACTGAAATGAAATTTGAAATTGAAGAGCTAAGTTACTGCATCATGATGAACAAGAGCTGTGATTTTCTCCCAATT